>JACCDY010417216.1_pt1 | contig 70034 bp, 62 predicted proteins | sample 7446391 | NCBI WGS metagenome assembly JACCDY01 (sample SAMN15323451, study PRJNA562643) | freshwater metagenome | isolation source: river surface water | place: USA:Blue River Watershed | collected 2017-08-18
AATAGAACGCGCGATGTAAATTATATGATCGTTTCGAAGGGTAGAAGTAAATTTGAAATTTCATGGGAGGATGTTAAACAAAATTTGGCTGAAGCAATTTTTGAACGAAAATTTCAATATTCAGCTCATATAAAGTTATTGCAGACAGAAACAATGAACAAATTACTTACTTATGAAAGGGGATTTGGTAAATTGAAGTCAAAAAATGAAATTCTTATTGATCATGAAGGCGAACAAAAAACCATTTGGGCTGAAAACATTATACTTTCAACAGGTAGTAGACCAAGAAAAATGGCAGATATTCAGGTTGATGAAGAAACGATTTTAACCAGCGATGGGATAGATAATATATCTGATTATCCAAAAAGTTTGGTGATAGTTGGGGCAGGGGTAATAGGTTGTGAGTATGCCACGATTTTTTCAAATTTTGGAAAAACGAAAGTATATATTATTGATCGTCAAGATCATATCTTACCTTTTGAGGATGAGGATATCACCAAATTAATTGCTAAAAATTTAATAAACAGAGGCGTAACCATTCATTCCAATGCCAAATTGGAGCGATTGGTGAAAGTAGATAATGAAGTTGAATATGAACTATCGTATCCAGATGGTACTCGTGAAGTTATACGTGTAGAAAAAGCACTTTTATCGATTGGTAGACAACCGAATATTGAGAATTTAGGATTGGAAAATGCGGGAGTGGTAATGTCGAAAAGAGGTGTTCACATTGGTGATGAAGATACACGAACAAATGTTCCTAATATTTATGCAGTAGGTGACGTTTCTGGACGAATTGCCTTGGTAAACATGGGGGAAATTGAAGCGAGACATGCGGTGGAAAAAGCGTTTGGAAATAAGCCGGAATTATTGAATTACGACAACATTTGTACCATCATGTTTTTGAACCCGGAGGTAGCAGCGGTAGGAATTAATGAGCAACAGGCAATTGAACAAAATATCCCGGTAAAAGTCGTTAAAATGGATTATTCTTTGATTACAAGAGCAATTGCCATGCGACAAACACAAGGGTTTTTCAAAATAATTGTCACTAATGACAAGGAAATGAAAATATTAGGTATGCGCGTGGTAGGTGCACATGCTTCAACCGCCATTCAAGCGATTGGGTTACTAGTGAAACTAAATATGTCTATAGAGGTACTTTCCGAGTTGATTCATCCACATCCATCAATTGTTGAAGGAATTCAGGAATGCGTGCGGATGTTATTAAATCGCTCCATTTTCAAATCTTCTGTTTTCAAAGATAAATTAGCTTGTTATTCTTTGGTGAATGGAGTAAAAACACCCTTAGAAAGATTGTGATTTTATTGATCTTTCTTGAACCTAATCGCACTAAGTTTCATTCCCAAACCAATGCCAAGATTCCAATGTCCATTGGTTGTTGACGTTTTGTTGGTATAATAGATGGGTATTTGAAAAGCTAAAGATTTAAATGTGTAGGTTATTCCAAATCCCAATGAAGGCGTTACCAACGAATTTTTAATCGTTCCCGAATCTTTTTTGAATCTCAATGATGGTAGCATGCCGATTAAAATTTGAGATTTACCAAAACTATACCCTAACGAAGGTCCTGCAAAATTGACGTATCCGCCTTGATCAACATAACCGCCAAGAATTGATCCCCAATATGGAATTACATAGACTTCCTTAGATGGTATTTGTATTTGGTGACTTGTTTGACCAATTGATAGAAGGTGTATGGATAAAAGAATAGATAATAACAACGTTTTCATTGATAAATAATTTTAGTAAATCTACATTTTTCAAATTACATTAAATGTTATATAATTAATATTATGTTAAATAGGATAATATTAGAACTCAGTTGAATGTTAAACAGGAAAATATCTTTGCTTCTTCTGTCAGTTCAATTAACTTTGTACTATGTTAAAGCAAGTATCTTTGGACTTTGTAAATTCCATGAATAAAAATACGCTCATGGAAGCTCTTGGAATTGAATGCGTAGAAATTGGTTCAGATTATATAATCTCTCGCATGCCGGTTGACCATAGAACTCATCAGCCCATGGGACTTTTACATGGTGGCGCAAGTATGGCGTTAATTGAAAGTATTGGATCCATGGGATCTACTTTGTTAATCGATCTTGAAAAAGAAGTTCCTGTTGGACTAGAAATAAATGCCAATCATGTGTCAGGAATTCGCTCCGGATATGTTCGAGCTGTTGGTAAAATAATACACGCGGGAAATCGCACGCACATATGGCAAGTAGATATTCATAATGAAGAGACCAATAAATTAGTTTGTACTGGTCGACTTACCGTAATGATTATTCAGAAAAAACAAGAAAATTGAGTGATTTTCTAGCATATCAATTTCCCAATCAATCAGCTCACTATTTTTTAGGTCAATTTGAGGCGTGTAATAATGTTTCCGAACTTTCAGATTCCTTTGTTATTGCCGATTTTCTGAATGAAAATCACTATGTTTTCAATGGAACTGAAGTGCTGGAAGTCAATGATTTCAATTGGCATTTTTCTACAGACCTACCACCGTATATTCAAATGGATACCTATATCAAACACGCATCTGGCATGCTACAAGCAATTCGTTTGTTGGGTATGAAAAAGGTTGTTTTCTCTAGGGTGAAAAACGTTGAATTCAATACGGATAAAGCTCTTCCTTTGTTCAATCAGTTGTGTAAAGAATATCCGAAGGCCTTTGTTTACTTAGTTTCCTCTCCCCTATTTGGTACTTGGATTGGTGCTACGCCTGAAATTCTATTGGAGGTGCACGGTAATCATGTTTTCACCATGTCATTAGCGGCAACAAAATCCACCGACAGTTCAGAGGAATGGAATCAAAAAGAATTGTATGAACAGCAATATGTAACCGATTTCATCGTAGACTCTCTGAAAGAAAATGAGATTAAATCAATTGAAATAGTTGGTCCTTATTCGCATGAAGCTGGTCCAGTGAAACATTTGCGAACCGATATTACCTTTGATTTAGAATCCTTATCCCCTACAGTAATTGCTAATGCACTCCACCCTACTCCAGCGGTAAGCGGATTACCTAGACCATTGGCTATGGAAATGATTGAAGCGATCGAAAAGCATGATCTAAATTACAATCGATCTTTATATACCGGATACATAGGAAAAATTTCTGACCAGGAAACTAAACTTTATGTTAACTTGCGTTGTTGTCAATTGTTCAAGGATACTGCTTGTTTGTATGTAGGTGGCGGATTTACAAAGGATTCCAATGTTGAAGATGAATGGGAAGAAACTGAACGAAAAAGTAAAACATTATTATCTGTAATTCAAAATGTTAGGTAAGATTATTTCAAGTAATAAATTAACTGTTCAATCTATTGTTAGCGCATGCATTGCCAATCACATTAAACAAGTAGTGATTTGTCCAGGTTCGCGTAATGCCCCATTCAGTATTGCTTTTGATAATCATCCTGACGTAAAAACATTTGTTATTCATGATGAGCGGTCTGCAGCATTTTTCGCCTTAGGATTAATCGATGAATTAAATGAGCCTGTAGCATTGGTATGTACTTCAGGTTCAGCGGTTCAAAATTTTACTCCTGCTGTTTCAGAGGCTTATTATCGTGAGTTACCCCTAATCGTTATTTCTGCTGATAGACCCCAATCATGGATAGATCAAGGAGATGGTCAGACAATAAGGCAAGAGAATGTGCTCAAAGACCACGTGCGCTATTTTTTAGACTTAACGGATGACCAAACTTCAGAAGAATATCAATGGTATGTTAAACGTGAATTAAATACGGCTTTTTTACATGCTTTGAATGACTGGAGAGGGCCTATTCATATCAATATCGGTTTACATGAGCCTCTGTATGAAACTACCGAAATTGCTAAAGTTCCTTTCCAAAAAACAATTGAAATTCCATTAACACCAATACTTACACATAAAACCAAAGAAATGATTTCCCAAGATCTTTCAGCTAAAATATTGGTACTATGTGGTCAAATGCCTGCGAATAATAAGTTACAGGAACTACTGGTGCGTTTTTCATTGAACGTGAATGTGGCGATTCTAGTTGAAAATACATCTAATGTTTCTCATCCTAATTTCGTTCATTGCATAGATCGAACGTTAAATATGATTTCAGCAGATCGATTAGTCGAATTTAAACCAGATGTATTAATTACCCTTGGAGGGGCTGTGGTGTCTAAAAAAATTAAAACGTTTCTTCGGAAATTTTCACCTAATAAGCATTGGAAAATTGGTCATTCTTTTCCATATATGGATACGTATCAATGTGCTACACATATTTTCAAAATGAATCCCGAAGCATTTTTTGGTCAAATTAATGAACTTGAATTTTCAAAGAATACCATAAACTATTCAGGTTTATGGTGTCAAAAAGATATAATGGCTCGTGATAAATCTGCTGAAATTTTTGATCAATTACCTTTTTCTGATTTACGCGTGTTTGATTTAATTTTTCAACACATTCCATCAGATGCTATTTTACATATGGCAAATAGTTCTGTGGTGCGCTATTGTCAATTATTTGACCCCATAAAAGGCATAGAGTATAAAGGAAACAGAGGCACCAGTGGTATTGATGGAAGCAGCAGTACAGCTGCAGGCGCTTCCGTGGCAAATGTAGGTAAATTACATGTTTTAATTACAGGTGATGTGTCCTTTTTTTATGATAGTAATGCATTGTGGAATAGCTATTTAGGTCAAAATTTTCTAGTAATTCTGCTAAACAATGCAGGTGGAGGTATTTTTAGAATTATTCCCGGTCCTAGTACTTCACCACAAAGAGACAACTTTTTTGAAGCCACTCATCTTACCGAGGCTAAAGGAATTTGTGAATCTTATCATGTGAATTACCAGTCCGCGGATACATTGGAAAATTGTCAAATAGCTTTTCAAAATTTCTTTACTCCTTCCTCGAATGGTCGACCAAAATTAATCGAGATTAAAACACCAAGGGAAGAAAATGCTGCTGTGTTAGATGCTTATTTTTCTTACATAAAATCATAGTTTACTACGGGTAAAAGATGTACTTTTGAATCATGGATTTTCAATTAGTTTCGGACTTTCAACCAACGGGAGATCAACCTGAAGCAATCAAACAATTAGTTCAAGGAGTTAATCAAGGAAATGAAGCCCAAACTTTATTGGGGGTTACTGGAAGTGGAAAAACTTTCACGATTGCTAATGTGATTAAGGAAATTAATCGTCCAACGTTAATTTTATCGCATAATAAAACGCTTGCTGCTCAATTATATGGAGAGTTCAAACAATTTTTTCCTGAAAATGCAGTGGAATATTTCGTGTCTTATTATGATTATTACCAACCCGAAGCTTATTTACCAACGACTGATACATATATTGAAAAGGACCTTCAAATTAACGATGAAATTGAAAAATTAAGACTTTCAGCTACCTCTGCGTTGTTGTCGGGTCGAAAAGATGTATTGGTGGTGGCTTCTGTTTCATGTATTTATGGTATTGGTAACCCGAATGAATTTCAAAAAAGCATCTTATTTATCAAAAAAGGAGAGAATTATTCTCGGAACAAATTTCTCTTTCGATTGGTTGAAAATCTATATCAACGAGCCACCGATATTGACTTTAAACGAGGATGTTTTAGGGTAAAAGGAGACACCATAGAAATATATCTTGCCTATGCAGATTATGGCCTACGAATTGAATTTTGGGGCGATGAAATCGAACGAATTTCCGCATTTGACCCAGAAAATGGAGTGGTATTAGATCAATACGAAGAAATAAATATTTATCCGGCAAATATTTTCGTTTCCAGTCCAGAGAATACGAAAAGAGCAGTTGATTTGATCTTCGAAGACATGGTGCAACAAGTTGAAAATTTCAAGGAAGAAAGAAAAATATTTGAAGCCAAACGCTTAGAGGAACGTGTTACCTATGATTTAGAAATGATTCGTGAATTAGGTTATTGTTCAGGAATTGAAAATTACTCAAGGTATTTTGATGGGCGTGAACCCGGCGAAAGACCGTTTTGTTTAATTGATTATTTTCCAAACGATTTTTTAATGGTAATCGATGAAAGTCATGTTACTATTCCGCAAGTGAGGGGTATGTATGCAGGAGATCGAGCTCGTAAAATTAATTTGGTAGAATATGGTTTCCGTTTGCAAGCAGCCATTGATAACAGACCACTGAGATTTGAGGAATTTGAAGGAATGCTTCATCAAGTAATTTATGTGTCAGCAACGCCGGCTGATTATGAATTGATCCATTCAGAAGGAGTTGTTGTTGAACAAGTTATACGACCTACGGGATTATTAGATCCGCTTATAGAAGTGAGACCGAGTATCAATCAGATTGATGATTTGATGGAAGAAATTCAGCGTAGAATTGCGGTTGATGAAAGAACCCTAGTGACGACTCTCACAAAAAGAATGGCAGAGGAATTACAAAAATACTTAGATAAACTTGGAATTAAATGTAGATACATTCATTCTGAAATTGATACCATAGAACGGGTGGAAATTTTGAGGGATTTACGTTTGGGCGAATTTGATGTGTTGATTGGCGTGAATTTACTGCGTGAAGGTCTTGATTTACCTGAGGTTTCATTTGTAGCGATTTTGGATGCTGACAAGGAAGGTTTTTTAAGAAATGAGCGTTCATTGGTTCAAACCATTGGTCGTGCTGCTCGAAATGTGAATGGATTTGTAATTATGTATGCTGATAAAATGACAAAATCGATGCAGCGTACTATTGATGAAACATTGCGAAGAAGAAGTATTCAAATTGCTTATAATGAAGAACATGGATTGGTGCCAACTGCTTTAAATAAGTCAATAGATAAAATATTAGAATCAACCAAGGTTGCAGACGGTGACCCAGCTTTAAGAATGTCAAAATATGAGCGATCCACCATAGCGCAGAAGGCTGCCGAATCAAGAGATTTATATCAATCTGCGGAGGAATTAGAAAAGCAGATTATGCGATTGAAAAAAGCAATGGAAAAAGCAGCGAAGGAATTGGATTTTTTGGAAGCAGCTCGATTAAGAGATGAAATGAATAGCTATATTTCCCAGCGCAAAAAATAAGAAAGTAATTCGCTATGGTAGATTGTATCAATAATCGAATTATTTTTGTTAAAAATTAGAAATTATGCCTGTACTGTCAAATAAAGCAAATGAAATGCCTGCTTCACCAATTCGTAAGTTGGTACCTTATTCAGAAAAAGCTAAAAAAGAAGGAAAAATAGTATATCATTTGAACATTGGTCAACCCGATATTGAAACACCCGAAGTTGCTTTAAATGCGATACATAATTTTGAACCAAAGGTACTGGAGTATAGTCATTCTGCTGGATTTGAAAGTTATAGAACTAAATTAGCTACCTATTATCAATCGGTTGGAATACCTGTAAATGCGGATAACTTATTGGTTACTACTGGTGGTTCTGAGGCATTGATTTTTGGATTCATGACCACGTGTAATCCGGGTGATGAAGTAATTATTCCTGAGCCATTCTATGCTAATTATAACGGTTTTGCATTAATGGCAGGACTTACTGTTGTTCCTGTAACTGCTAAAATTGAAGATGGCTTTGCATTGCCTCCGATTGAAGAAATTGAAAAGAAAATCACCGCGAAAACTAAAGCAATTGTTATTTGTAACCCAGGAAATCCGACAGGGTATTTGTATTCAAAAGAGGAATTAGAGAAATTGGCAGAGGTTATCAAAAAACACGACCTATTCCTTTTTTCTGACGAAGTGTATAGAGAATTCTGTTATGAAGGAGCAATTCCATTTTCAACCATGAATTTACTGGGAATAGATAACAATGTAATCATGATTGACTCGGTGTCTAAAAGATATTCCATGTGTGGAGCGCGAATAGGTACGCTTGTTACTCGAAACAAGGATGTGATGGCTGCTGCATTGAAATTTGGTCAAGCAAGGCTCTCTCCCCCAACGGTTGATCAATTTGCTGCAGAGGCGGCCCTTCAAACCCCACAAAGTTATTTTGATGCGGTTGTGGAGGAATATGTTGAACGTAGAAATATTTTAGTGAATGGATTAAATTCCATTGAAGGGGTATTTTGTCCGATGCCTCAGGGTGCCTTCTATGCCGTTGCTAAATTTCCGGTTGATGATGCAGATGTGTTTTGTCAATGGTTATTAGAAGAATTTTCGTTTGAGGGACAAACAGTAATGATGGCTCCTGCAAGTGGGTTTTACGCTACTAAAGGATTGGGTAAGCAAGAAGCTCGCTTAGCGTATGTATTGAATCAGGAATCGCTTATAAAAGCAGTGAAATGTTTGGAGGAAGCGCTAAAAGTTTATCCAGGTAGAACAATTTAATTTCAACTAAGTATCTTTTAAAAACTGATAAAAATCATTTATCGTTTCATGTAATACTTGTTATTTTGTTTTTATAATTTGAAAATAAATCTTACAAAAGAAAGATTATTTATTACATTTATTCACTTAATAAACTAGATTAATGCCTTTTTATCATTCACTCGGTAAAATTCCGACTAAAAGACATACTGTTTTTAATAATCCAGAAGGTGGAATTTATTATGAACAATTGTTTGGTACCATCGGATTTGATGGAATGTCCTCCCTACTCTATCATATTCAACCACCAACCTCTGTATTGGAAATTGTTCAAAAACAATCAGTTGCTCCGGAAATAGGATTAGATAAAAACATGCAAATGCGTAGTTTGCAAGGGTTTAATGTGGTTCCTACAGACGATTATTTGGAAAGCAGAACCCCTATGTTGGTAAACAGCGATGTGTACATAGAACTGGCTGCTCCTAAAAAATCAATGACCGATTATTTTTATAAAAATGCGGATGCGGACGAAGTTATTTTTATCCATAGAGGAAGTGGAACACTGAAAACGCAATTGGGCAATATCGATTTTTCGTACGGAGATTATTTGGTTGTTCCTCGTGGCATGATTTATCAGATGCATTTTGAATCAGAGGATAATCGCTTATTAATCATCCAGTCGTTTCATCCGGTTTATACACCGAAACGATATCGAAATTGGTTTGGACAATTATTGGAGCATTCTCCTTATTGTGAAAGAGATATTCGTCGTCCTCAGCACTTGGAAACGCATAATGAAAATGGCAGGTTTTTGATAAAAATCAAGAAGGAAGACACCATGTATGACTATGTGTATGCGCACCATCCGTTTAATGTTGTAGGTTGGGATGGGTATAATTTTCCGTATGCTTTTTCCATACATAATTTTGAACCAATTACGGGTCGAGTGCACCAACCGCCACCGGTTCATCAAACGTTTGAAACAGGTGCTTTTGTCATTTGCTCTTTTGTACCTCGAATGTATGATTATCATCCACAGGCTATCCCAGCCCCTTATAATCATAGCAATATAGATTCAGATGAAGTACTTTATTACGTTGACGGAGATTTTATGAGTAGGAATCACGTGGATAAAGGTCAAATTACGCTTCATCCGGCAGGAATACCTCATGGACCGCATCCAGGAGCGTATGAGCGAAGCATAGGTCAAAAAGAAACACAAGAATTGGCTGTTATGATTGATACTTTCAAACCGTTGAAATTAACGAAACAAGCACTTGGAGTTGAAATGGCTGATTACATGACCTCTTGGCAATTTTAATAGAAAAAGATAATTAAACGATAATTTTATACAGACAAAACGAAAATATATGTCAGAAGAAATAGGAAAAACGAAAGTAGTAACCAATGTGGAATACGGGCTTGAAAAAATATTTGAAGGCGCACAAGATTTCTTGCCTTTATTAGGGACCGATTATGTAGAGTTTTATGTGGGTAATGCCAAGCAATCAGCACATTACTATAAAACAGCTTTTGGATTTCAATCATATGCCTATGCTGGACTAGAAACAGGCTTGAAGGATCGTGTATCTTATGTGTTGAAGCAAGATAAAATTCGATTGGTTTTAACAACCGCATTAACGAGTGATTCTCCAATAGGCGAGCATGTTAAAAAACACGGAGATGGTGTAAAAGTTATTGCCCTTTGGGTAGAAGATGCGCGTAAATCGTTTGAAGAAACAGTGAAACGAGGAGCAAAAGTATACATGGAGCCTGTTGTAGAAAAAGATGAACATGGTGAAGTTGTTCGTGCAGGAATTTATACCTATGGAGAAACGGTTCACATGTTTGTTGAACGTAAAAACTACAAAGGCGAGTTTTTACCAGGATTCCAAAAATGGGAATCGGATTACAATCCTGCACCGGTAGGTTTTAAATTCATAGATCATATGGTTGGTAATGTGGGCTGGAATCAAATGAATGATACCGTAAAGTGGTATGAAGATGTTATGGGCTTTGTAAACTTTTTAACTTTTGACGACAAGCAAATAACCACTGAATATTCAGCTTTGATGAGTAAGGTGATGAGTAACGGAAATGGACGTATAAAATTCCCAATTAACGAACCTGCTGAAGGAAAGAAAAAATCTCAAATTGAAGAGTATATTGATTTTTATGAAGGTGCAGGTGTACAACATTTAGCGCTAGCAACGGATGATATTATTAAAACGGTTGCCGATTTGAAAGCCCGTGGGGTTGAATTTTTACCACCGCCACCGCAAGCGTATTATGATGAAATACCAACACGATTAGGTGTTCATAGAGACATGATGAAGGAAGATATAAAAGAACTTCAAAGACTGTCCATCCTTGTTGACGCAGATGAGGAAGGTTATTTATTGCAAATTTTTACTAAACCAGTTGAAGATCGCCCAACATTATTTTACGAAGTAATACAACGTATGGGAGCAAAAGGATTTGGAGCTGGTAACTTTAAAGCCTTGTTTGAATCAATTGAAAGAGAGCAAGCCTTGAGAGGAACTTTGTAATTCCAAATAATAGGAAATAGTAAGGGTCACGAGTTTCGTGGCCTTTTTTGTTTTAATTAATAATAAGTTATTTTATTTAATCAATTCCATTTTTCTTAAAATAAAGGCAAATTGATATCGTTATGGTCATCAGAATTATGTTTTAAATTAATAAAAATGAGGTTATTAAATGTTGTAGGTGTTTTTTTATTCCTCAGTATTAATCTATCTTTTGGGCAAATTACAGATATTCTAACCGGTTTAAATCAGCCTGGTAGATTGACAATTATTGGTGATTACTTATATTTTTCGAGAGAGACAAATAAAATATCACGGTTCAATTTAACTACTCCACAACCGATTATTGAGGATGTTTTAACAGGACTCTATGAATCTGCAACCATGGTTTTAGTTGGAAATGAGTTATATTTTACTCAATTTCAAATTGGTAAAGTTTCAAAAATTGATTTATCTGCCAGTTCACCTATTGTTATTGATGTGTTAGATGGTTTATATGGGCCTAATGGTCTAGCAATCAATGGAAATGAATTATTTTTCTCTGAATCGCTGAATAACCAAATTTCGAAAATAGATTTAACAAATCCTTCTGTTCCACCTACAATACTAACTACTGGACTAAACTTCCCATCTGAAATGGTAATAATAGGTACTAATTTATACGTTTCTGAGATATTGGGGAATTCAATTACAAAATTCGATCTTTCAAGTAGTTCTCCAAGCCCTGTGACAGTTGCTAACGGGTTAGCACGTCCAATAGGCATGATGTCTAACGGTACGGATTTATTCTTTTGTCAATCTTTAGGTGGTAAAGTATCAAAATTGGATATTTCGAATAGCCAAGCTCCTCTTGTTGATATAGCAACTGGAATAGGGAACCCAACAGATTTATTTATAAAAGGAAATGATATCTATGTTATCGATGCAAATTACTCTTCGATTGATGAAGGTAAAATATTTGTTATCAAAAATTCAGTAATGGGTTTAAACGATTATTCAAATTGTAATGTAGTATTTTTTCCAAATCCAACATCCGATTTCTTGTCGTCTAACAATTTGTCAATTGAATCTACCTACCAAATTCTAGATGTAAATGGAATACTACTGTTAACAGGAAAATTAGAAAAAGGTCAAAAAATTGATGTAAGCAGCATTCATTCAGGTTTTTACTTGTTGCAGCTGGAAAATGGTTTTTCAGTTCCGTTCATAAAGAACTAAAAAAAGGACCTATTCAAAACATTTATTAGTTGATTTTATAGTAGAATAAATTAAATAAAACTGACGATTCAGTTTAAGATGTGTTTCTGTTTTTAACAAAAGATTTAATTTTATTTATGCATACCGTTTGTTTTCAAGTACATTTCACAACTTTTTTAACAAAAACAAGCTTGAAAGTAAAATTCATGAAGCATTAAAAAATTATGGTAATTTTATTATCTTCAAGTCTTAAATAAATCTAAAACAAAATGGATAAAATAGTAGTAACTGCAACGATACATGCACCAATTGAAAAAGTTTGGGATTGCTATACCAGTCCAACTCATATCGTTAATTGGAATTTCGCCGATCCAAGTTGGCATTGCCCAAGAGCACAAAACGACATGAAAATTGGCGGTACGTATAAAGCAAGAATGGAGGCGAAGGATGGTAGTTTTGGTTTTGACTTTGAAGCAGTTTATACAGAAATCAATGAAGGGAAACGTTTTACTTTTGAATTTGGTGGTAGAACTTCTACATACGAATTTAACGAATTAGGAGCGGATACATTGGTAAGTATAACGTTTGATCCTGAAACAGAAAACTCGATTGAACTACAGAAAAATGGTTGGCAATTAATTCTGAATAACTTTAAACATTACACAGAAAATGAAGCAAAATAAAACAACACTTGCTTTATGGTTTCATTCTATAGATGGTAAATTAGAACATGTTACTTCTTATTACAAACTTATCTTTGGAGATAATTTTTCTTCAAGTAATTCAATTCCTTTAGGAGAAACACCTGGTGGCTATACTGAAATGGGAAACATCAAATTATTCGACCTGGACTATTTGATTATGTCAACCGCCATTGAACACCATAAATTCAATGATACGTTTGCTATTATGATTCATTGTAACGACCAAAAAGAAATAGATGCATTTTGGAATTATTTCACTAAAGAGGGTAAAGAATCTCAATTTGGCTGGTGTAATGATAAATTTGGCTTGCGCTGGCAAATAATTCCGAAAAATATGGGCGAGCTTATGAGAAAGCCCAATGCTGGGAAGGTCATGATGAAACAGACAAAAATAATTATTGATGAATATGATCAATTTGAAAAATCTTAGTAGAAAATTCTAAAAATTAAAGTTAATAATCATCATGAAACTAATCCCTACCCTTTTCGCACTAGTGATTTTTCTCATCATATGCCTTGGTTTGAATGCGCAAGATAATCCTAGTGATATTAAAAAACTATACAATCCCAATGCAGATGCCAAAACAGACATTACTAATGTTATAGCAAGTGCAAAGAAAGAGAACAAACATGTTTTTCTACAAATTGGCGGTAACTGGTGTGGCTGGTGCATCGCTTTTGATAAAAAAGTAAATGAAAATGAGGAACTAAAGAAAATCTTGAACGACAATTATGTAGTGTATCACTTGAATTATAGCAAGGAAAACACCAATAGTGAGATATTGAAAGAGTTAGGTTTCCCACAACGATTCGGATTTCCAGTATTTGTTATTCTAGATGCTGATGGAAATCGATTACATACCCAAAATAGTTCCTACCTCGAAGAAGGCAAAGGGCATAGTATCGAAAAGGTTAAAGAATTTTTATTAAGCTGGACCGTAAAAGCCTTAAACCCGGATTCATATAAAAACTAAGTTTATACGTGTGGAATAACAATCAAAATGTAAAAATTCATCTTTTTCATCTTAAGCTTCGATATTATCGAGGCTTTTTTATGTTAAAAACTATGTGGATAGAAGTTAAATGCATGTAATTTTTAATATCTGAAAAATTCTATTTTTGATATATAAATCCGAACTGTGAAAAATAGATTACTGTATGTTTTTACCCTTGTTTGTACGCTCAGTATAAATGCTCAGAATTTACTTAATAACGGTACTTTTGAATTTGGAGGACCGGGATATGGTTTCTGGGTAGACGGACAAGGATATATTGGATTAAGTTCACCGTATTCAGGGACAACATCAGCTGGAAATTATGCCTTTGTAACCAACCCCCAGGTACTAAACACATTAAACTTCTCTTCGTCTTCGGATCATACTTCTGGTGCCGGAATCATGATGGTGATTGATGGCAATACAACAGGCGGCCAACAACGATTTTGGAAAGCAGGCGATAATGGTGGGGGAATTTGTAATTTACAGGTTGGACAATCCTATGAATTTAGTTACTGGGTTAAAACGGTCTCCAATAGCATTGCCGGAAATTCAGAATTGGCCGACATACGAATATCAATTAATAATGCAAGTTCCGTATCCTTAGCTTTTGGTACTACCTTAGCCCCTATTCCTAATTTTGGATGGCAACAAGTACGTTATACCTTCACGGCGACAAGTTCTTGTGTGAATCTTGAGTTGTACAACGAGAATACCAATGCGATTGGTAATGATTTTGCCATAGACGATGTGGAATTGAAAAAAAGTAATGTTCCTTTAGATTTCACTTATTCCGTGACTCCAATAAATTGCTCGGAAGTAAATTCAGGAATGATTGTAATTTATCCCATTGGAGGTCAACCACCCTATTTGTTTCAAATTAATGGTCAACAGCCTCAAGCAATTACCAATGATACCGGTATTTTTCAATATGTTGAACCAGGCACATATACCATCGGGCTTATGGATGCAAATGGTGTGATTGATTCTGTTCAACAGGTAATTGTTTCAACGATTTCTCCCATTGAAATCAATCCTTCAGATACATCAGTGTGTCCAAATACCGCTTTGATCTTTCAAGCGACTGGTGGCGCGAATTACCAATGGAGCGCATCACCAAACGATCCAGAACTATTAATCTCGAATCTCGATTCAATACAAATATCTCCAAACAATTCTACTACCTACACAGCTTCTGCAACTATTTCAAATTTGAATAGCATTTATAACGGAGATTTCGAAGCTGGAAATAATGGTTTCGTTACCGATTATACTTTTTATGCGCCTTCCAATCCAAGCGGTGTGCAACGGGGATATGGTGTAGTAACCAACCCCAATAATTGGTTTCCTACTTTTAATGCGTGTATTGATCATACGCTAGGAAATGGATTTGGAAAAATGTTAGTTGTGGATGGTTCTACATATAATTTAGGAACGGATGAGTTTTGGAGCCAAACAGTTGCTGTTGAGCCGAATAAAAATTACGTATTTAGTTTTTGGGTTTCCTCTTTGACTGCTTTAAATTTAGCTCAAATTAAAACACAAATTAATGGAATTGATTTAGGAACTTATTCCGTTTTAACACAAAATTGTGCTTGGAATCAGATTTCATACAATTGGAATTCAGGAACTAATTTGGTGGCAACGATTAGCTTGTTTGACCTTAATTATCAAGGAAATGGAAACGATTTCGCAATAGATGATATTTCATTAAGAACAACCAGTGTGTGTTCTGCAGAAGTAACAGTAACCATGGCTACAGCCAATCCAAATTATGGATTATCCTATCCTACAAATATTTGCATTAATGAAGGGTTGGTTTCTCCGGTTTTAGGACCAGATTTTGTTTCGGGTGGAATCTTTAATGTAATACAACCAGGAATTAATATTGACAATTTAACCGGTGTATTAAATCCAGCGGGTTCAATTCCTGGTACATATGAATTAACCTATACCGCTTCAATTTGCGGTGTTTTTGTTCCAGATACGCATGTGGTTGTAATTAGACCGTTGCCAACTTTAATTGAATTTACGGGAGGAGATTATAACTGTTCAAACCATGAATTTAATTCCTTGAATTTATTAGTTACGGGAAGTCCCAATTTTTCAGTGAGTTATTCATTAGACGGAGTTTCACAAGAGTTGACTGGTGTTACGAATACATTTGTTTCCCTGGGAAATACACCAGGTGTATATGTATTAGATTCATTAAGTGATGCTTTTTGTACCAATACCATTAGTGGAACTCAATCGATTTCATTAGCCGATGCGCCAATTACACCCGAAATTCTGGGAGACAGCACTTTTTGCTTGAACTCAATCATTTCATCCCTTTCTATAACCAACGTTACCAGCGGAATTCGGTGGTATTCCAATTCTGCATTAACCAATTATTTGGGTAATTACAGCGAATTATTACCTAGTAATCAAACCACACAAACGTATTATGCTACCCAAACTTTGAATAATTGTGAGAGTTTACCAGACTCTTTTACCGTTTATATTTCAACTTGCAATATTGAAATCCCTACTGCTTTTACTCCAAATAATGATGGCACCAATGATGTTTGGACAATTGCTGGACTGGATACCCAATTCCCAAAAAATAGAGTGAAAATATTTAATCGATGGGGCGAATTATTATTTGAATCGTTACCAGGCACCTACTCGAGTAAACCATGGGATGGGACATACAAAAGTTCATTACTCCCAGTATCGACCTATTATTACGTGATAGAATTATCTGATGATGATACCTATGATCCCTTGAATGGAATTGTATCAATCATATTAAAAAAATAATTATGAAAAAGATACTTTTTGCTTTCATTATTCTATGTGGTTTATATGGTAATGCGCAACAGTTACCTCAGTTTACTCAATTTATGAAAAACACATCGCTTTATAATCCTTCGATGATGTCAATGCATGAAAAAACTATTATCACAGCCGGAGGGAGATGGCAAATGCTTGGATTTGGATCAGAACCTCGAACTGCATTTATAAATGGGCAAACAAGAATAAAGCGAAAATCGGGATATTCCATAAATCCTGCCTTAAGAATAAGTGAAGAAAACAGTAGGAACGATACGGTGAGAAAATTAAAATTGGCACATTATGCCGGAGGTCAAATGCTTTTTGATAGTTATGGTGCGTTTAACAGAACGAGTATCAATGGTTGTTATAGTGTGGGGGTTAATTTGAATGAGGATTGGAAATTATTGGCGGGTTTAAAATTGGGTTATTCTAATTTTGGTTTTGATATGACTAAAGCGCAAGTTGCGGGAAATGTAGATCAAGAATATGATGCTTATGTTGCCAACGGAACCAAACGAAATTCCTTCGATTTAGGTGCTGGTTTCACTTTGGTTACTAAACGTTTTTTTCTTGGATTTGCAGCCAATCAATTTACTAAAACAGCTTTTGACCTCAACACTTCCAATAGTTATTTTGATCAACGCATGCATTGGAATTTACTTACAGGTTATACCTATAATATACCTGGTATCGTTGAACTTCAGGGCATGATATTAATGAAAAAAATGGCCCCTTCTCCCCTGTCCATTGAATTGGCGATGAAAGCAAGTCTTCCTAATAATGTTTGGGTAGGTATGCACTTCCGTAATCGTTCCTCCCTTGGTTTTATGGCAGGTTTTTTAATCAATGAATCGTTTCAATTAGGTTATTCAATCGAACTGAATACGAATCGCTTGATTTCATTCAATAATGGTGGGCATGAACTAATTTTAAGTTATCAATTTGGGAACTAAATTATTTTCTCTTTTATTATTCCATTCGTTATTTTTCATTCCGGTTTTCAGTCAATTCCAACAATTTTCTGCTCCCATGCGAATTGAGGGTTTTGATAACACTGAGGAATCGGCCCCCTTGTATGATAAGCGGACGAAACAATTATTTTTTGTTCGGACTTTTATACGATTAAGCGCCTCAGCAAACCAGTTCGATCAAGAAAGTTGGTTGGGGAATTTTGAATCTCCATACAATACAATAAAGCAACCTTTTCAACTTGATTTTATAAAGTATAAACAAAACCAAGTCATTTGCGGAATTAGCTCAGATGGTAATCGGGTATATTGTTATCATTCGAAAGATATAAATGGATCATCAGCTGGACTCTATGTATACGATCTCATTCAAAATAGACTAGAGAATCCCAATGAAATTAAAATTCAGGGATTGGAAATGAAGGGTAAGAATATTGGATTTTTTATGCACAAGGATGAAAAGACATTATTAATCTCCTATCAAGGTGAAAATTCAATAGGCGAAGAAGACCTCTACTTATCAATCTACAATGATAATACATGGACGATTCCAGTATCGCTGGGGGATAAAATTAATACAACTGGTTACGAAATAAGCCCGTATTTAAGTGATAACAAAGATACTTTGTATTTCGCATCTAATGGAAGAACAGATAGTTATGGGAGTTCAGATATTTATTTTTCAGTAAAATCAAAAAATAATGATTGGTCAATCCCTCAAAATCTCGGGCCAACCATCAATACGAATCATTTTGAAGCTTATTTGATACCCATAGAAAAGGGATTTTTATGGTCATCAAATAAAGATGGTAATTACGCAGACTTTTATTTTAGTGAGCGAATGCCAAATCTACTCCTTCAAATTGAATACACTAAAAAAGATGTTACTACTTTTCAAGGGTTTAATGGTGAAATTGAACTAACGATTAAATCAGGTTATCCACCGTATACATTTGAATGGTCGACAGGTGGAATTTCTAAAGATTTATTTCAGTTGCGAGCGGGTAAATATTCAGTTCAAGTTACGGATTCTAAAAAGCAAACGGCAAATTTGACTATTCAGATTACTCAACCAGAATTGCCTTTGGATGGTGTTTTTCATTTTCCTGAAATTCAATATAAGCGTGATAGTTGGGAATTCATAAATGATAGTACCTGTTCTTCATATGATTCATTGAATCAAATCATTACAATTCTTAATCGTTACCCTACTATGGTGTTGAAATTAATATCTCATACCGATGCCCATGGAGCAAAGAACCGCAATTTAGTTTTGTCTCAAAATCGTTCTAGGGCATGTTATCGTTACTTGGTACTTGAAAAAGGTATTGACCCAAGAAGAATTATACCTCAAGGACTTGGCGAATCTAGCCCAGCTTCCTATATAGATCCATCAACAAACAAAAAAGTCCTTTTGACTGAAGAATATTTATCGCAAATAACCAATAACCAGCACCTGCTCGATCACTTAAATCAACTTAATCGAAGGACAGAAGGAGTAATTGATCGAATGAATTTCTCGAATATCGACCCAAAAGCACCGGAAAGTTATTTATTCTTTTTAAAATTGCCTTAGATTTATACCTGTGTCAAAAGAATATATACCATATCATGTACCATTCCCAACGCATCATTTAGGGCTAGAATTCGTTAAGGAGGTGTTGCTATCTGGTAAAACTGCAGGAAATCAAATTCATTCAGAGGCATGCAAAAAAATCTTGCCTCCTAATTTCCACGGTGAACAGAAATTTTTAACTACCTCATGTACTTCTGCATTGGAATTTTCCGCACTTTTAGCTTCTGTTGAGCCCGGAGATCATGTGATACTTCCCTCCTATACCTTTCCTAGTACGGCAAATGCTTTTTTGTTGAGAGGCGCAACATTATCTTTTGTCGATTCAATGCCCAATTCTCCAAATATGGACTTGGATGCAGTGGAAGAATTGATATCTTCCAAGACAAAAGTTTTATGTGTAATGCATTATGCGGGTATTTCGTTGGACTGGGAAAAAATAAAGGCGTTAAAAGCAACCTATAATTTGACAATTATTGAAGATGCTGCTCAATGCATCGATGCCTATTATGTCAACAATGACATAGATTATCCTTTGGGATCGTTGGGGGATTTTGGAGCAATATCATTTCATGAAACAAAAAACATTAGTTGCGGAGAAGGTGGCTTGCTACTAGTTAATAATCAAGAATATATTGAAAAAGCTGAAATGATGTATGAAAAAGGAACAAATCGGGCATCCTTTTTACGTAAAGAAAGTGAATTTTATGAATGGAAATCAATTGGTAGTTCATACACATTATCTGAAATAAATGCAGCCATTTTACATGGACAATTACTTCAAAAAAGCGAAATCAACAAAATGAGACAAGCTATTTGGAATTCATATAATTTGGCTTTTGAAAACATTAGCGTTCCTTATGTACCTAGTTACGCTAAACATAATGCACATATATTTTATTTGCAATTAGCAAGTAATTCAGAATCTGTTGAATTTATAGAATATATGCAAAAAAAAAGGATACAAACCCTTCGTCATTATCGGCCATTGCATAGTAGCAGTTTTTTTAATGATAAACACGATGGACGAATATTAAAAAATGCGCAACATTTTTCAGATACTTTGGTGCGTTTGCCTATTCATCAAGAGGTAAATGTAAATAGGGTGATAGAAACGGCTCTTGACTTTTTTAATTAAATTTCCCGAAGGCAAGAGGTAAAATATCCAGTACTGATTTGAATTTCAGTACTTTATTGTTTTGACTAACCAAAATAATTTCAATTGATTCCTTTTGTCTTGATTCTGATTCAGCCATAACTTGTCTACAACCACCACAAGGAGTTAACCAAGCTTCTTTTTCAAATAAATCACCAAAAGCTACAACACAAATTTTAGTTACTTTTTTGGTTGGATATAGTGCTCCAGCATGAAAAAGAGCTACCCTTTCCGCGCAAAGTCCAGATGGATAAGCGATATTTTCTTGATTGCTTCCTAATACTATACTTTGATCATCCATCCGCAAACTAGCTCCTACTTGAAATTTACTGTAAGGAGCGTAGGCCTTCTTAGCAATTTCAAAAGCCTCGGTTACCAGTTCAATATCCTCTGGAGTTAATAAATTCCAATGATTAATTTCTTGGTATTCAATCGTGATAGTTTGCTTCATATTATGTTATTCCTCAAAGCCTTCGCTTATTTTGCCATTGAAATGGTGTGTATATCCAAAACCAACCGTTAGAAAAGAAGAAATAGGTGCTAGTTCCTTTGCAGTATACCCTATTTCATTCCCATCTTCATACCCAATATCCCATGGTTTGAAAGAATTATTAAAAAACGAATAACCCAAAGATAAACGGTAAGTATCTGACTCACTCGACGCAAGAACAAACCCAATAATCGGCTCAATATAAATGGATGATTTTGAAATCAAATCAATACCTCTTGACCTCAATAAGTCGGAATAGAAAATATTTTGAGCATAACCCAATTTTACCCCAGCATCTATAGCAAACAATTCTGAGTAGAATTTTTCGTGACCGATTTTTACAAAACCTCCTACTGAATGATTTCCACCAAACACTTTAGAAGGGACCCTGAACTCATTGATTGCAAAATAAGAATACCTCCCTCCTATTCCTAATGCGAAACCATTTTTGAACGCATATTGATAATAGGGTGAAACATGCACTAATCCTTGCATAATCTCACGAAAAGCTTTGTTAGTAAATGAATTTGGTAATCCTAGTTCGAGGGTAAATGAGTGTTTTGGCTCAATAATACCTTGTCCCTTCACTATATTTACTAAGTAACAATTAACTATTAAAAAGAGAATGAGAATTCGTTTCATAATTTATCGACACTAATATACAAAAAACTTTGATTTAAATAAGTTTATTGTGCCGTGACCGATAATTTTGAGTGTTTAGTTAAAAAAGTGAGGGAGAATTATCCCTCACTAATTAGTTTAATTATTCATGGCAATGAACAACATAGTTACCCGTTGTATCTGTGTAACCGTTTGCTTCTAGCGTTTCCAATTCATCTCCACATTTTTCTCCTAATGGAATTTCGTTTCCAGAGGCATCGTCAAAATGACATTCGTGACATGAGTTCTTGTTACATGAAGTAACGAAAATTAAAGATATAGCAATAAATGCTACAGAAAAAACTACTTTTTTCATTTTGTTTTGTTTTTACGATTACTAGATAATTTAAAAGAAAGACTGATGTAAAAATTCCTTCCCGGATTTGGCATTTGAATATTCTTTAGCCGAGAAAGATGGTCAATGTATTTCGTATTTAACATATTCTTACACCCAATGCTACATGAAAAAATTGATTTTAATCGAATATCGAAACTGAGTGCTGCATGTAATAAATGATAAGAATCTGATGGTGATTCGTTAAACGCTACTTGATTTTGTTTACCCAACCATGCATATTGAATTGTTAAATCCTTTAACACAAATTTTTTACCGAAATCAAAAGAGTATTTAACTGTGTTTTGAATTCGAGGCTGCGGAAGTAACGAAACACTGCTATCTGTAGCAGATTGGGCATAAATTAAAGATAATGAACTTTCTACATGAAGCCGGTGGGCAAAATGAGGATGATAGTGAACCCCGAGATCAGTTCCATAAAAGAATACTTTGTTTAATTGCTCATATGTAAAAATTGGCATTCCGTCTTGGTAAGCACCAGAAGGAAGAATGTATATATAATCCCTCATATAATTGAAAAAAGGATTAAGAATCAAAACAATATGTTCCTGATTTATTTCTGCCGTCATATCAATTTGAGTTGCTTTTTCGGGCTTCAAATTAATATCTCCAATTTCATAACGAAGTGCACCATGATGAAATCCATTTGCAAACATCTCGGAAAGGTGCGGAGATCTAAAACCCGAAGATACATTGGTTCGAAAAGTAAATTTACCTGTGTTATAAACACTTCCTATAGACCCGTTTGGACTATTAAACGTTTTAATTATAGGATTGATAGAATGAAAAACATCAAAGGTTTGAATAATTCGATTATCAAATCGGAGTCCTGCTTGAAAATTCCATCTTCCTATTTCATATTGAATTGTACCATATATACCATTATCGAGTGTAAGTGCATTAGGTACAAGCGTATCTGAAGGGTTCAATCCGTTTCTATTATTTTGAATCATCCCTTGAAAACCAGAAATTAGTTTTAAGTTCTTACTTTGATTTTTGATCCATTTTACTGAATACAGGGAATTAAATAGTGACATATTAATGCTTGGAATTGTTACTTTTTCATCATATTCAATTAATCTATTCCATGTAGCACCCAACATTAATTGAATGGTATTTTTCTTTTTGTACCATTTATTATCAAATGAAAAATAGTGATTACTAAAAAATTGTGCTGGCAGTTCATACTTTCTTTTTTGTTCATCCACCTGAAAATCTTGAAAATTGATTAGGGTATCATGCGTATGTCCCGGAATACCTGTTGTAGATTGAACATATGAATACCGGATTGTATGTAAACTTTTCTTTGAATTCCATGAAAGTCCACTTTTCAATACCCATTCATTAAATCGTGAGTTTTCAGCAAATTGTTTACTAGCTAACTGAAAATCAGCGTGATTGGTATAGCTAGAACCTATCATCCATTTTATATTTTGTCCCGATTGCTTGTAAAGAAACTTACTGTTACCTCCCATAGTATTTGAATTTCCAGTTAAACTTGCCTGTAATTCACTTGAATTTGTGGCTGCATAATTTTCATCGGTGAAATAAATCACCCCGCCTAAAGCGTCCGCTCCATACAATAAAGAAGCTGGACCTTTAATCACCTCTACAGAACCAATTCCTAATTCAGACAATCCCATTCCATGGTCTCCGCCCCATTGTTGGCCTTCTATGCGTAATCCATTTATTAAAGTAACAACGCGCATTCCTTGTTGGCCCCTTATTACTGGTTTTGAAATTCCATTTCCTAAATTTGATTGATAAACACCTGGAATATTGGAAATAATCTCCCCCATGTTCATAGTTGCAAGCGATGTTAACTCACTTAATTTTCTCGTTTCAATATGAAATGGATTTTGATTTTGCAATTGTGTAGTACTTCCTGAAACGGTTATTTCTTGCATGTCAATATGTTTTTCGTCTAATTCAATTTTTAAAAAAGAAACCATACTGTCTAAAGTGAACAATTGTGAGCCGTAATCATTCGCTTGAATTTTAATTCGAAACGGCAAAACAGGAGGTTGTCGAAAACTGAAAAAACCAGTTGAATCTGAAACACATAATTGTTCGGTTTCAACAATAAAAAGTCGAGCACCAACAATGAATTGAGAAGTTGTTTTATTCAATAATTGTCCTTTTATAATTTGAGAATTACCCAAAAAAGACGTAAAAAGGCAAAACAAGAGAACACTTGCTTTGAAACCAGTATATAACATAGATTTTTATTTAACTTAAGAAGATCAAAAAGAATACTTGAACAAACTAAGTTAAATTGGGTGGACCTCTTCGATTAAAGTAAATAAATAAATTCGATAGAAATGTAGATCCACAAGTTGTATAAGATACATTATTTGAATTGGAAAAAGGAATCGCTATTATTGAAATTGCAAAACTAAATGTGGATAAATCCAAATCGCAAGCTACACAATCATCATGATCAAATGATTTTTCTGTAGAATGACTTACGTGTTTGTGTACTGAATGGTCATCTAAATGCCACCATTCCTTTGGTAAAAGGATGAATGTAAAAGAAAACAATAATATATATGCAAGCAAACGCATACTCAAAGGTAATGAATTAGTCTTTCATTTCGAAAACCATTTCAGAGAAATTATCAGGCATTAGATATTTATTAGCAATATCTAAAATTTCTTCAGCAGTAATTTTATCTATACCTTCTTGAATTTCTTGGATAGTGTCAATTTGATTAAATAACAATAAACTTTTGCCTAATCCTATCATCAGCCCTGAATTGCTATCTAAACTTAATGCCAAATGCCCTTTCAATTGCTGTTTGGCTTGGTGTAATTGAAGGGTTGTTAATTTCACTTCCCTGATTTTCTTAAGTTCCTTTTTCACTAGGTCAATTGATTTAGATAAGTATTTCTGATCCGTACCTAAATAAATACTCCAAAAACCAGTTTCCACATAGGGATTGTAATTAGCCTCAACGTTATAAGAATACCCATATTTTTCTCTTACGGAAAGCGTTAGTCTTGAGTTTAATGCGGGTCCACCTAGAATATTAGTTAATAAATTCATCCCTTTTCGTTCCTCATCAGAATAGTTGGGAGCAATAGATCCCAAAACAGCATGAACCTGATAATTTGCTTCTTGTGTCCAAATTTTAAACGGCTCAAAATCGGAAAAAGGATTTTTTACCTGTTGTTTTTCTCCAATTCTAAATGTTCCAAAATGTTTCTCGAGAAGTGATTGTAATTTTTTTTGAGGAATGGGACCAACAAATGAAATAACGCCATTTTGCGCGGTGAGTAATCGATCTACATAGCGTTGTAAATCATCAGAGGTAAAACTTTGAACACTTTCCTTGGTGCCTAAAATATTATTGCCAAGCGGGTGATTCTTAAATAATTGAGCCTCAAAATCATCAAAAATCTTGTCGCTTGGACTATCCAAATACGAGTTAATTTCATCTAAAACGATTTCTTTTTCCTTTTCAATTTCCTTATTCGGGAAATTTGAATTCATGGTAATATCCGCTAAGAGTTCAATTGTTCTTTCTGTATGTTCATTGGTAAAAGAAGCGTGAATACACAGTTCTTCTTTGGAAGTAAATGCATTTAACTCACCTCCAACGGTATCTAATCTCGATAAGATATGAAACGGCTTCCTTTTAGTGGTTCCTTTAAATAGACAATGTTCAAGAAAATGAGCCAAACCTACTTCATTTTCATCTTCATACCTTGAACCAGCTAGAAAAGTAAGTCCTATATGTGCTACATAGGTAGGAGTGTATAAGTACACCACGCGCATTCCGTTTGAAAGTTCAAAGCATATGGGATGTAATTCCTGCACCTTATGGGTTTTTACGATAAATTGACCAGTTTTTTTCACTCTTCTCATAGATAATTCGGTCATGTAAACGGGAAGGCCTACCTTGCCAAAATTCTATCAATGTTGGTTTTACTGCATATCCGCCCCAATGTGGTGGACGTTTAATTTTACCTACAAAAGAATCACTCATTTCAATAAAACGGTTCTCAAGTTCCTTTCTTTCGGATAATATTTCTGATTGAAATGAAGCCCAAGCACCTATTTGACTTTCTCGTGGTCTTGACTCAAAATAAGCATCGCTAATGGATTCTTCTACCTTGCTTACTATTCCTTCAATTCGAACTTGACGCTGAAGTCCGGGCCAAAAAAACAACATGGAAGCAAAAGGATTTTTTTCAAGTTCTTTTCCTTTTTGACTGGAATAATTGGTGTAAAAAACAAATTCTTGATCTAGCAGTTCCTTTAAATAAACAATCCGAGCACTTGGTTGGTGAGTTGAAGAATCAACTGTAGACAAAACAAATGCATTTGATTCCAATTCATTGTGATCAATTGCTTCTTTGAACCATAATTCAAATAATAGCAAAGGATTTTCAGGAAAATAATCTAGTAGATTACCTCGATCAAAATCTCGATGGTCATTGCGTAAATCTTGAAAAAAACTACTCATTATTCTGCTTCCGAAGAATCGTGCTCATCAATAATTTCACTTTCAATTTCATCGTTCTCATCACTTCCTGGAGCAGAATAGAAATTTCCATTAGATGGAATATCTTCTACTTCTTCTACTTTTGGTAAAATACGTGATTCAGGTGCCGCTTCCGTTTCATCATTAAATGGAAAAATTTCAACGATTGGTGACACAGTTATTGCAGGTATCTCAAAGTCAACCATATACGCCCCCATACTTTCTTGTATTCGTTCAAATGCATCTTTAACAGAATGAGCAGAAACTAAAAATTGTTGTGCGATTTTTTTACTTTTTTCTCCATCTTCATCTACTTTATCGTAGGTGATTTTACATTTATACCATGTATCAGCATCGTCATAAACGAAAATATCATGTAACTCAGTTCTTGAAATTCCAACAACATTAAACTCGCCACGGATTCTTGAACCTAATTCTTCATAAATTCTTGCCTCAGCGTCTGTAAATGACATAGCAGCGAGTAAATATGGTTCTGAAACACGTTTAAACGTTCCGTTTTCTAATTGTCTTGTATATTTTACTTTTACTGTAAACCAACTATTCATAGGATAAAATTATTTGTACAAATATAATCATAGAATTGGAGTTTTCGAGGTTAAAAAAATCGAATTAAATTACCTTTAACGATAATTCCATTTTAAAAATAGCGACCTTTTCCTTATTTGAATTAATAGCAGTAACATCAACCATTATATTTTTTCGCGTGTTGTCTGCTGCACTTTCTATTAGGGCGTTTTCAATTTTCCCTCCTTGTTCACAGTAAAAATCTACAGTCGTTTCTGCTCGTTTTATAAATTCCGCATGCATGGACTTAAAGGAAAATGAAATTCTTTTTGACAGCTTTTCAGCGAAATAAAAAGCATGTATACCAGCGGCTACGTCAGCACCCACTGTTAACGCTCCAAAATACATTGAGTTTAAATGGTTTTTTGTTCTGCGTCGTAATTTAATCTGTACCTGAACTTCTGTTGAATTAATGAATATAAGTTTTGGGCGAACAAAATGTAATAAGGGAATTTTCAATAAACCAAGTAAAAATAATTTCCATCTTATTTTATGTAAGGAAGGTTCTATTACTTTTTTCATTTTTAATTACAATTTTATTAAAAGTACATAGTTATATTTTAATATTGATTAATTTCGTTTGAATTAAGAAAACGTGTCAGATTCCATTGTAATTATTCCAACGTATAATGAACTTGAAAACATTGATAAAATGGTCAAGGCATTAATGGATTTACCCAAAGAATTTCACATTTTATTTATAGATGACAATTCTCCTGACGGAACAGCCGAAGCGATTATTGAGCAGCAGAAATTATTTCCAGGTAAAATTTTTTTAGAGACTCGTGCAGGAAAATTAGGACTTGGAACGGCATACATTCACGGATTTAATTGGTCCTTAAAACGAAATTACCAATTTGTTTTTGAAATGGATTGCGATTTCTCACATGATCCTACAGATTTAATTCGATTGTATGAAGCTTGTAAAAACGGTGCTGACCTGAGCATAGGTTCCAGATACGTTTCGGGTGGAAAAGTAAAGAATTGGCCCGTCGATAGAATCCTAATGTCTTATTTTGCTAGTGTTTATGTACGATTGATACTTTGGATTTCAATTCGAGATACGACAGCAGGTTTTAAGTGTTATCGCAGAGAAGTTCTCGAAGCAATAAATTTTGAAAAAGTAACTTTTAAGGGATATGCATTTCAAATTTGCATGAAATATGCAACTCTAAGGCTGGGATATAAAATAGCTGAAGTTCCTATCACCTTTATAGATAGATTGTATGGAGAATCCAAAATGTCAAGTGGAATATTCAAAGAAGCTTTTTTTGGAGTTTGGAAAATGCGAAAAATAAATTTTAAGTGATGTCAAATTACCTAATTAAACAAGCCACTCTGGTTAATGAAGGCAAACAATTCATTTCGGATGTGCTTATCTTAAATGGACGAATAGAAAAAATTGCAAGTTCTATAGAGTATTCGGGTGATATTGAAGAAATTCATGCAGAAGGAAAATTTCTACTTCCCGGTTGTATTGATGATCAAGTTCACTTCAGAGAGCCTGGGTTGACCCATAAAGCAACTATTTATACCGAATCACGGGCTGCTGTAGCAGGTGGAATTACTTCATTCATGGAAATGCCAAATACGGTTCCAAGTGCCGTAACGATTGAAAAACTAGAGGAAAAATACGCAATTGCCGAAAAAACTTCACTAGCAAATTATTCCTTTTATTTAGGAACAACAAATTCAAATATTGAGGAAATTAAACGTATAAATCCATTAGAGATTTGTGGTGTAAAAATATTTATGGGTTCTTCAACCGGAGATATGTTGGTTGATGACCCTAAGGCTTTAGAAGCAGTTTTCGAACATTCCCCAACTATCATTACGACTCATTGCGAGGATGATCCGATGATTAAACAAAATGTAAAGAGATATGTGGAAGAATTTGGTGAAAATCTACCACCTAAATTTCATCCATTGATTCGAAATGAGGAAGCATGTTACAAGTCTTCATCGTATGCCGTTTCTTTGGCTAGAAAATATAATGCTAGACTACATATTTTACATATAAGCACTGAAAAAGAACTTGAATTATTTTCAAATCAAATTCCACTTAAGGAAAAACGAATCACAGCTGAAGCATGTATCCATCACCTTTGGTTTTCTGATGAAGATTATGACAGATTAGGCAATTTTATTAAATGGAATCCAGCGGTAAAAAAAGCAACGGATCGAGACGCGATCATGAGAGCAGTGAATAACAACGTAATTGATGTCATAGCCACTGATCATGCTCCACATACACTGGAAGAAAAATCACAAGCCTATTTGAACGCTCCTTCTGGTGGGCCATTGGTTCAATATGCATTACTTGCTATGTTTGAAAAAGTAAAAGAAGGTAAAATCACGTTGGAAAAAGTGGTAGAAAAAATGTGTCATGCTCCTGCCGAGTTATTTCAAATTAAAGATAGAGGATATATAAGAGAAGGATATTATGCTGATTTAGTGTTGGTAAATCCTTTAAAAATAACATTGGTTTCAAAAGATTCAATTTTGTCATTATGTAGTTGGTCTCCTTTTGAAGGAACTGTTTTTTCGAATGAAATTGATAGTACGTTTGTTAACGGAAATCTCGTTTATACCAAAAATAAAATTATTGACCATCAAATGGGATCAAGATTAGTATTTGATAGAATATGAAATTAGTACTCATTACTTTCCTTTTCATACTTTATTCTTGTGAATCAACAGAATCCTCAACAGTAAAAAAGAATTCTGCTTTATCGAAGGAAGAAACACTCGGTATTTTTGAAGAGTTAATACTGATCGAGTCACATTTGCAAAACACTTTTTTTTCTTACGAAAATTATAGAGAGGCACTTTTTATTTCCCGGGATTCATTATTGAAAAGCAAAAATGTAACCTTAGAACAATTCAACCAAAGCTTTGACTCATTTGCCAAATCAGATAAAGAAATGGCCGCTTTGTACGAAGAGGTTTTAAATGATTTTAATGAAAAATCGGCAAAATCCAATTAGAAAGAAAAGTCAGGATTTTTTTCAAGAATATCCCATGTGTGGTCTGCTAATAACTTTACCGTAGCTACAAATGATAACTTTTGTTTGGTTCTTCCCCAATCATTTGGACCAACTAAAGAAAGTAGAAATGAAGTATCTTCACGCGTATACAAATGGTAAATATGATTAATGAATGGCTCAAATCGTATTTCTGCAGTATAAATAAATTGAGATATCAGCTTTCTATCATTTAATGTTTTAACCTGGTTAGCAAGCAATTGCATCTGTTCATAAATCTGATTTAGCTGCATATCTGTTTGGAATTCCATAGCAGCAACTGCCCTACCCTTTAATTTACCTTGGTCTTCTGGCTTAATCATTGCTCCTCCCACACTGTGTGGAAATTCAATTAAACCAGGTTTATCCGTGATTTTATCCGGGTCTATAGGATTTATAAATTCAGAATTTTCGCTCATGAAATCGTTTCATATTTAACACCTTTTTTTGAAAAAGGTTTAGTTAAAAATAAAAATAATTTATCTTGGATCAAGCCATGTTAATAAAATCAATGAGAAATATGGGGAAGTCTTTTTTTAATCTGGCATAATTTTAGATATTTGCCCCGAAATTATAATTGTATGAGAAGTTTATTTGTTCTGTTGCTTTTTTCCTTTGTTACTTATCAGAGTGTTGCTCAATCTAAATCTCAAACAATTCTAAATTCCGTCTCAAAAAAAATTAAAGATTTAAAGTCTTTTTATGTGGAATTTAGTGCGAATGTAAAAAATTCCAAGTCAGGATTGAATCAAAATCAAACAGGTAAAGGTTGGGTGAAGGGACAAAAATTCTATGCTTCCTATGGGGGTAATACTATTATTTCTAATGGTGTTAAAACGTGGACAGTAGTCAAGGATGGTAAAACAGTTTATATTTCTGATGCTAGTTCGAATGATGATGAAAACATGAATCCCAAAAAGCTAATGACCTTGTGGGAGACAGGTTTTACAAATACTTATACCAAAGAAACCACCTTGAATGGTAAAACAGTACATGTGATTTCACTAGCTCCGAAAAGTACCAAAGCTACCTATAAATCAATCGTTTTGTACATTGCAAAATCTTCAAATGATTTATCTAAAGCTATTATGACATCAAAAGACGGTACAGTTATGACCTATTCTGTTACAAAATTCACTTCCAATCCTGTTGTAGAAGAATCAAAGTTTATTTACGATCGCAAGAAATTCCCTGGTTATAAAGAAGTTAAGGAGTAACTAAAGCTCCATACTTACCCCAAAAGAAATACCAAGTCCAAAGCTTTTGTGGGTATATGAGGATAATTTTCCATATCCATTTTGTAGTTGATATCGATATTCTGGGGAAATAAAAAAACCATACCCTTTAGTTGTATTAACACTTAAACCTAAGTTTATTAACGCACTGGTAACAAATGAGTTAAAATCATTCTTAGTTCTTATTACCTGAGAACCTTTGCTGCCAAGTGTGGTCTCCCATTGTTGATTTTGTCTATATCCTAAAAAAAGTTGAGGTAGAATACCAATTCCACCATAAAATTGGATTACTTTTCCCACAGAGAAATTCAAACGTAATGGCATCGCTATATATTTATAATAGGACTGATAGCTAAAACTTGTGTCGTTGGTTATTGGGCTGTATGAATATTGTTCTCCATTCTGAAGATAACTTATACCGCCGTCCCAAATAAGAAATTTGGTTAAGTGTCCTTTTAATCCCAAACCAAAAGAATACGTGCGTAAAGCACTTTCATTCGCTCGCTCTCCTAATTCACCTGGAAGAAAATCGTTATTTGGGCTTAGTGTACGATTAACTTCTGTAATATTTAAGAAACCATAAGCCCTGTTTCTGAAAAGAGAATCTTTCTTTGGTTTACTAATTATTTCTATTTGACCGATTACAACATTAATTTGTAGAACAACTAAAATAAAAAGGAAAATTCTCATTTTTTGGATATGTTTAATTTCTTAACCTATGTCATTATTTTATCTGATTAATCTAAAGACATTTGCATCATAAAATTAATAAAATATGGAAACAAATTGGAAAATTGACAACATGCACAGTGAAATTGGTTTTAAAGTGCGCCACATGATGATTTCAAATGTAGTAGGGAATTTTGGTGATTTTAATGCGGATGCAGTTGTGTTAAATGACGATTTTACTACGGCTAAATTTAATTTTGAAGCTTCTATAGATTCAATAAATACAGGTGTAGCAGACAGAGATGGACATTTAAAATCCGCTGATTTTTTTGATGCTGCTGCTCATCCAAAGTTAACTTTTCATTCCGAATCAATTGTTAGAAAATCGGATTCTGAATTTGAATTATCGGGAATAATGAATATAAAAGGAGTTAATAAACCTGTTGTGCTGGCAATGGACTTTGCAGGTATTGCAGTTGACCCATATGGTCAGACCAAAGCAGGAATGTCTTTAACTGGTAAAATTAAAAGAAGCGATTTTGGATTAACGTGGAGTGCGGTAACAGAAGCTGGAAATATTGTTCTAGCCGATGATATTAACTTAAATTGCGAAATTCAATTAGTAAAACAATAAGATACTACCTACTAATATGCAGCAAAGGGCATGGCTTCGGTCATGCTTTTTTTATGCAATCTATCACCAATTAAAAACTCTTAGTTAGATTTGTAGTATGATGCAATACACATTTTTAAAGAGATTGGTCTATTACTTAATAGGTTTTGGAATGGGATTAATCTTAGTTTTCTTCTTTTTTCAAAATCGTGGATGTTCTTGGCTTCCTGAAAATAAGGTTAAAGACACTATTTTGAGAAAAATTATTGTTTCAGAAAATCCAACTTTCAAGATTGATTCAATGGAATCTTTCTTTTCTAATTATGAAGTAGATTTCAGCCAAAGCAGCAAAGATTCAATAGAAAAAACGTATTTTTTTAAAATAAAAGAAGGAGTAAAATCTAAAACACCTTCTTTTTACGTTTCTTTTTGGCCTGATTCATATGTGGCGGTGATACATCATACAAAGAGTCAACTTAAAAAGGTGAATGCGGATGTTTTTTATAAAATCATCCATGTACCATCTGATCAAAATTCACTTATTAATTTTGATGAAGCTACATTTCTCCAAAAGAAACTTTCACAATTCAAATTGGATCAGTCGCACTATTCTTCCACGCTATCAAATTCTGGATATTTGCGCTATAATCACTCCAAGCCAAATTCTGATCAGGTATTGATAAAAACAATTTATAAAAAAGACACCATTCAAATCATTTATCAATGGAAAGAAAATGTTCTTTACCCTAAATCAATTGATTAAGGAGGTGTTAAAATAGTTAGGATTGTTAACAGCGCTGACCATATTTCTGTTAATAATTGATCAGATTATTGTTTCCTAAAGTTCTTCAAATAGTTATCTTTGAATAATGAAATTTTCTGCCGAACAAATTGCGGGTTTATTAAATGGTATAATTGAAGGTGATTCTACTGCTACCGTTTCTGAATTGGCAAAAATTGAAGAGGGATTTGAAGGAGCACTTTCCTTTTTAGCAAACCCTAAATATGAGGAATATATTTATCAAACAAACTCCACTATTTGTATTGTAAATCAATCTTTTACACCTTCAAAAGTTTTGCCGAAATCGTTAACTTTGATTAAAGTGGCAGATGCCTATTCTTGTTTTGCACAACTCCTCGAATTATATAGCCAACTAAATAAAAAGCAACCAAAAATAGAATCCCCGGTTTTTATATCTGATTCAGCAATAATTGGTAAGGACCCATTTATTGGTGCATTTGCCTATTTATCAGACAACTGTATTTTGGGTAATAACGTGGTTATCTATCCGAATGTATACCTAGGCGAAAATGTTCAAATCGGGGATAATACGATCATTCATCCCGGTGTAAAAATTTATGCAGATTGCAAAGTGGGTTCAAATTGTATCATTCACGCTGGGAGTGTAATTGGAGCAGACGGGTTTGGATTTGCTCCTGATGAAAATGGAAAATTTAAAAAAGTACCTCAAATTGGAAATGTCATTATAGAAGATGATGTGGAAATTGGTTCAAATGTAACGATCGATCGAGCTACAATGGGTTCTACATTTCTGCGTCAAGGAGTTAAGATTGATAATTTATGTCAAATAGCACACAATGTAGATATTGGCAAAAATTCTGCAATGGCAGCTCAGGCAGGAATAGCGGGTTCAGCAAAAATAGGAGAACGCGTATTGATTGGTGGACAAGCAGGTATCAGCGGCCATCTTCATATTGCAAATGACACAAAAATTGTTGCTCAATCTGGAATTCCGTCAACAATAAAAAAAGCCGATACATTTATGGGGTCACCAGGTATTCCGCTAGAAGATTTTAAAAAATCGTATTTTGGATTCCGAAAACTGCCTTTTGTATTGAAGAAAATACAGGAAATTGAAAAGAAATTAAAAGATATCACTCACGATTAAACATCACACATGTCTGAGAAACAACATACGCTAAAGGAAGTTATTAAGATTATAGGAATTGGTTTGCATACTGGCGAAAAAGTGTGTGTAGAAATCCATCCTGCACCAGAGAATTTTGGTTATAAATTTCAACGGGTTGACTTACCGAATGAACCTATCATCAAGGCTGATGTGGATAATGTGATATCAACAGATCGCGGAACAACCTTGGAACAGAATGGAGGTCGTGTTTATACTACTGAACATATTTTGGCTAGTTTAGTGGGTTGCCAAGTGGATAATGCACTTATTAAGTTAGATGCGCCAGAGGTTCCAATTATGGATGGAAGTTCATTACCATTTGTGAAAGCAATTCAATCGGTTGGAACCATTGAACAAAATGCAGAAAGGGAATATTTCGAATTAACTGAAAATATTCCTTGGGAAGATTTAGATAAAGGAATTGAGTTTCTTGCTATTCCTGATGTAAATTATCGTATTACGGTAATGGTGGATTATAATTCTCCAGTACTTGGTACTCAGCATGCAAGTATGTATCAAATAAACGAGTTCAATACCAATATTGCAGGATGTAGAACTTTTGTTTTTTTACGTGAACTAGAGTTTTTAGCAAGTAATAATTTGATAAAAGGAGGAGATCTCGACAATGCAATTGTACTTGTAGATAAAGCAGATGTTCCTCAAGAGGAATTAGATCGATTAGCTAAATTATTGGGCAAAGAAAATTTAACTGTTTCTATCGACGGTATTGGCGTTTTGAATAGTACTAAACTTCAATATGAAAATGAACCTGCCCGTCATAAATTGTTGGATATTGTTGGAGATTTGGCGCTCGTTGGTAAACCGATAAAAGCACATATATTAGCAGCTAGACCTGGTCATTCAGGAAATGTTCGCTTTGCTAAAATATTAAAAGAACAAATTAAGAAGCAACAAAATGAGGGTCGAAAATTTGATTTGAGTAAACCACCTTTGTACACGATCAACGATATCGAATCAATGTTGCCACACCGATTTCCTTTCTTAATGATTGACAAAATCATGGAGATTAATGAAGATTCAATCATTGGTGTGAAAAATATTACGATGAATGAACCCATTTTTACAGGTCATTTCCCTGGTAATCCTATTTTCCCTGGAGTACTTCAACTAGAGGCAATGGCTCAAACAGGTGGAATTTTCGCATTGAGTAAAGTAGAGGACCCGCATTTATACTCTACCTATTTCATGAAGATCGATAATGTTAAGTTTAAACAAAAAGTTGTTCCTGGTGACACTGTCGTTTTTGAACTTTTCTTAAAATCTCCAATTAGACGAGGTTTAGTTGAAATGGTAGGAAAAGCATATGTCAATGGAAAAGTAGTGAGTGAAGCGGAAATGCTTGCTCAAGTTGTCAAAGACAAGGAAGCATGATTAGTAAGTTAGCTTCGGTATCAGCCAATGCATTAATTGGTGATAATGTTCGTATTGATCCTTTTTCAATTATTCATGAAAATGTTAAAATAGGAGCTAATACAAAGATTCATTCCAATGTTTCAATCTATCCCGGAACAGAAATTGGTGAAAATTGCGAGATTTTTCCAGGAGCAGTAATTGGGGTAATACCTCAGGATTTAAAATTTGATGGAGAAGAAACTTCTGTCATTATTGGGAATAATACGATAATCAGAGAATGTGTTACCATACACCGTGGTACAAAAGATAAATGGAAAACCTCTGTTGGAAATAATTGTTTACTAATGACATATGTGCACGTAGCTCATGATTGTCAAATAGGTAATCATGTCATTTTAGCTAGTTACACAGGCTTATCCGGCCATGTCATCATTGATGATTTTGCCATACTAGAAGGAAAAGTTGCTGCACAGCAATTTGCGCATATTGGAGCTCATTCATTTATTGGTGGGGCTTCATTAATTAGAAAAGACGTTCCTCCATTTATTAAGGCCGCAAGAGAACCATTGACCTTTGCAGGTGTAAATTCGGTTGGATTAAGAAGACGTGGCTATTCTGATGATACGGTGAGAGAGATTGAGGATATATATCGAATATTATATGTTCAAAATAGTAATATCACAAAGGCAATAGAACAAGTGAAACAAACTATTCCTGCTTCAGACACAAGAGAATTGATTTTATCTTTTATTGAATCTTCTGATAAAGGTGTAATTCGAGGAATGATTTAACGCTGATTTTATCGAATCAAATTAATGTGTCCAGTAACTACTTGGCGTTTATCCAATTCTTTAATTTTGAAATTGATCTTATATGTGTAAATACCTTGTGGTACTTGGTTTCCGTTATTACCAAACGTACCATCCCATCCAGCATTTGCATTGTAGCTAAGCCAAATAATCTCTCCCCATCTGTTATAAATTCTTAATTCAAAATTATAAGGATCAAATCCTTGTGTGAAAACAGGAGCCCAAGTTTGATTATGCTCATCTTGATCCGGGGTAAATGAATTTGGCACATAAAACACGGTTTCATCTTGGATCGAAATATCCATAGTTACAGGTATGGCGCATTGATTAGGGTTAGGTGTAAACGTATAAGTAAATTGTCCAATTTCATTAGTTGAAATACTATTGGGGTCCCATGTTCCCATTATACTTGGAGTGTCATTAGAACTCGTTTGTAATACACCTGCTAATCCATTTTGCGTATAAGGACCTAATGGATTAAATGAAGGGAAAATTGGATTGTTAACTGCAATAGTTAGGAAAGATGTGTCTGCACATTGATTGGCATTCGGGATGAACTGGTAACTGATGTTTCCTGCAGATAATGTTGAGATTGTTGGTGGGTTCCATGTACCTATAATTCCTTCATTTGAACTTGGTTGAAGAGTAGGTTGATTAACTTGTTCATTAATACAAAACGGACCTAAAGTCGGAAAGGTGGGAGTAATTAGTGGAGTTATCTCAATTGATATGGAGGTTGAGCTTGCACATTGGTTAGGAGAAGGATTAAAAGTGAACGTTTGTAGACCAATATTAGCTGTATTGATGGTTGCAGGATTCCAACTACCGGTAATTCCCGGGATATTTGATGATATCAATGGAAGAGCTGAGGCAGTGCTGAATTGGCAATATGGACCAATAGCGCTGAAAATAGGGGTTATTGAATTTGTAATGGTAATTACCCCTGTTGTATTTACAGAACTGCAATTACTTCCTGAAGTTGAAATAGTGTATGTATAAATTCCAATTGTTGCAGGAGTTCCACTTATTACCAAATTATTACCGATAACTTGTGAAGTCAAACCTGGAGGCAAACCAGTAGCTGTTGCATTTGTAGCGCTGCCACCAAACGTGAATTGAAAAGGAGCTATTGTCATATTCACGCAATTTGTTATATCAATACCTTGTGAAATAGTTTGTAATGGATTTACAACAACGGTCATGGTAGTTGGAAGTGCACATACAGTTATGTCTGGAGTAAACGTGTAGGTAGTGGTGGTTGTATTATCAATTGACGGGCTCCATACCCCGGAAATGTTATTGGTTGAGACAGAGGGCAAAATAATTGAACCTCCATTGCAAATAGGTGCGATTTGATTGAACGTTGGGATTATTGGGTTTGTAACATTAATTGTAACAAAAGCTACGTCTGAACATCCGGCAGTATTTGATCCATTTAAAATTGCCGTATAAACTCCTTGACTCGAGTATGTAATTGAATGTGGACCAATTCCAGTGGCCGATGTTGGGGTACCCCCATTGTTAAAATTCCAACTATATCCATTAGCGGATACATTGGTTGAATTCAAAGCGTCAAACGTTACAGATTCCCCTGCACATATAGTGGTTGGAACAGCATTAATTACGGGGTTAGGCCCTAAAAAAGTTCCTGTTCCGGGACCAGTTCCAAAACTTAATGTAAAACCACCAGAAGTACTAAAATTATTCACTAAGATGGCATAACTCGTACCAGTTGTCATATTTATTAACTGACAGTAGGAATTGTTTCCAGGATTTACCCCAGGCATTTCAGATACATCCGTATCCGTTAAATTCAGACCAACTGCACCTGTAGGATTAATAAAAGCTGATGCATTGCAACGAACAACTGTTCTTGTACCGCAAGGGTTTGTTCCTGAAAGTTGAAAAACCATGAAATCAATATCATCATTCTGATTTACAGGAGTGATATCAAATACAAGTGCTCCGGGCGTACCACAAGTAAAAGTAAACCAAGAAGAATTGCCTTCATCGGCACCGGGAACTTCCATACACGAAGATGCTTCTGGTTCATCGGTATTCAATCCTCCCCCACTTAAAACACCAACACTCACAGGATTATTACTACAAAGATATGCTGCACCACCACAGTCTGCTCCTGGATTGGATGCAGGTGTGTAATTGTTCAAACATAACTCAAAAGTACCTTCATTCGTTGTTAATGTACTTATTCGAATGTAATAAACAGTACCTGGGTTAAGTGCAGATTGATATAGTTGTGTGACTCCAGATCCTACAGTTCCATTTGCACAACCAATTTGATTAAGGGTGGTACTGCAATTTCCAGAATAAATAGCAATTCGTGGTCTATTCATCGTACCGCCTGCACCAATACCTGAGGCAGAAATTAATACATCCGTACCTATTGCGGTAAAAGAAAACCAAACATCTTCGGTTGCTGCGCCCGTTATACAAGTTGCTTGTGTGAAAGCACTTGCAGTAGAATTAACATTCGTAAAGAAAGCGTTTCCAGAACAATAATTACTAACGTTGGTTAATTGAGTGGCAGTAGCACAATCATCTCCTTGTCCAAATAAAGGATGAGCATAGTAAAGAAACAAAAAGATTATATTTCTAAATGCTAAGTTTTTCATGCATGTAGGCGACTGATAAATAGATTGTTAAATAAATCACTCGCCGAAAGATACTAATTTTTATTTAGTTCCTCTACTCTTTTACCTCGTTGCATTGGATTCTCCTTTTGTGTCTGTTGTTGTTTGAAAAGTTGATACCTAGATGGAACCGTTTCTTGTGGCCATGAATTATTATTCAGATCTGTATCCGCAGTTTCCAAAAACGGATCTAAACGAATCGATTTAACTTCTTGATTTAAGATAAATACTTTCGATACTTTATCCTCATACATTCTCCATATTTCCGCTGGAATCCGAAATACTTCTTTTGAATCATCTAGGTAGGTGAATTCAACTATCAAAGGCATTACTAAACCACCAATATTAGTGAAAGTGATTTCATAAAACTGTTTATTGGCATTTAATAACTCTAAATCCTTCTTCTCTATCTTCTTTAAAAAATCAGAATATTCCAATTTATCCAATGTATCCACTGAATATACATCTCGTTTTGCATAGAAATCATCAATTGATTTGTCTTTTTCATTGATGGTTTGAGAAATACTTAATTTATTTCTACCAACTCCGATGTGAATGTCTTTGGAATCATTTTCCGATTTCTTTACTGATTTTTCAATCGTTGGATTCTGTGTATTTAATTGATACCATTTGACTTCATCGATTGCAATATCTACGGCATCTGTACCATAAAACCAGCCTCTCCAAAACCAATCTAGGTCTACCGCTGAAGCATCTTCCATGGTTCTGAAAAAATCAGCAGGAGATGGATGTTTGAATTTCCAACGTTCACAATATGTTTTGAATGCGAAATCGAATAATTCACGCCCCATAATGGTTTCTCTTAAAATATTCAATGCCGTTGCAGGTTTTCCATAAGCATTATTACCAAATTGAAACAAGGATTCAGAATTTGTCATGATTGGAGAAATTGTTTTTTTATCACTGCGCATATAGTCAGCAATTAAATGTGCTGGACCTCTGCGAGACGGATAGCCTCTCTCCCACTCTTGTTCTGTTAAATATTGAACAAAGGTATTTAAGCCTTCATCCATCCAAGTCCATTGTCGCTCATCAGAATTAATAATCATAGGAAAAAAATTATGGCCCACTTCATGAATGATTACCCCCCACATGCCATACTTCTCGCTTTCGGAATAGGTTCCATCTTCTTCTGGCCTTCCACCATTAAAGCAAATCATAGGGTATTCCATACCAATCGACTTTGAATGTACGGAAATTGCTACAGGATAAGAATAATCCGTTGTATATTTTGAGTAGGTTTTAATGGTGTGCGCTACTAACTTTGTGGAATATTTTTCCCACAATGGATTTCCTTCTTTTGGATAATAAGACATGCACAAAATATTTTTTCCTCCTACGTTAACATTCTGAGCATCCCAAATGAATTTACGTGAAGTAGCAAAGGCGAAATCACGAACATTTGTTGCTTTAAAAACCCATGTTTTTTTATCCGTTTTTTTACTTTTTTCAGCTAATTCAGCTTCTTGTTGATTAATAATTAAAATAGGTGAATCGGACTTTTTAGCTATTTCTAATCGTTTACGTTGTTCAGCGGTTAATAAACTTGCATAATTTTGACATTCACCAGTTGCTGCAACAACATGATCAGCAGGAACGGTAATTGAAACTTCATAATCACCAAAAGGTAATGTAAATTCACCTCTCCCTAAAAATTGTTTATTTTGCCAGCCTGTAACATCATTGTATACACACATTCTTGGAAAATGCTGAGCTATAGTATACAAGTAATTATCGTCTTTTTTGAAAAACTCATAACCAGATCTACCACCAACAGCCATTCGGTCATTTATATTATACCACCAAGTGATTTGAAATGAAATACTCGATTTTGGAGCAAGAGGTTTATCCAAATCAATACGCATCATCGTTTTATTGATGGAATAGTTCATCTTGCTTCCAGATAGGCTTTTAATTTCCTCTATTTTAAAACCTCCATCATAATAAAACATCCTTTTTTGTATGTCTCCTATGGAACGAAAATCTTCCATTTTTTCAATTTCAATTAATTTGGTTTCCGAATTTTGGCTATAAATATTTTGATCTAATTGCAACCAAAGGTAATCTAATTGATCCGGAGAATTATTAGTGTAGGTTATTGTTTCTTTCCCATATAATTTCTGAGTGGCATCGTCAATTGTGATTGCCATTTTATAATCCGCTTTTTGTTGATAATATGCATGACCCGGTGCACCAGAGGCAGTTCTGTACTCATTTGCTGTTGGTAATTCATGATCTAACTGAGCAAATTTCTTTTGGGATAAAAAAGAAAAAGATACAAAAAATGGAAGGATAATGATGATTCTAAGTGGTTGCATACTATTTATTTAATTCGATAAATTGATTTCGTGAATTGGGCAAAAATTCGAGTGTTTTCTTTTTTGTTTGGTGTAAAAAAGTAACCTTATTTTGTTGTTCTGGAAAATAATCCATGAGTAAGTCAAATTTCATTAAAAATGAATTATGTGATAAAACATTATTCGCTGAAAAATAAAACTCAATATTACCATTTAACAATAATTGATACCCTTCAAACTTTAGGTCTATTTCAATGAGTGAATCCTTCGTTGTGGAAGATTGCGTTTTTAATGAAAAGTGATCGGTTAGGTTTTTACAAACTAAACTTGTTTCCAACGAATCTGTCAGGGCAAATTCTAACGTAGAAGATAGTTGTCGCGATTTTTTTAAATATTCCTCAAAATCATGAGCAGTTAAAACCAGCGTTGCTTCTATTTTTGATTGATCTTCAATGTATTCAACCTCAGCAAAGGCAAAGAAATAATTATGGGCTAATAAATTTGAAAATGAAATGAAAGAAAGAAAGATGAAAATCAACTTTTTAAACTCAATCATCATTGATTTTTGCATTTACTTTTATCTACATACTTAAATGTACATGTATTATATTTTTGTTTGATTTGTGCAGCAATATCCGCTTCACTTGTTCCAGTGAAAAATTCATATGAACCCTTTTTTCCGCATTTTATTTGTACACATTTTTGAACCGTATCATTTGCTTTCAAACTCAGTAATGAAATGACACTTATCGAAATGATAGTATATAAAGCAATAAATTTATTCATGATAAGTTATTTTAACACGAGTAAAAATACGAATTTTTATAACTAAAAAAACAATTCAAATAAAATAAAAACTCATAGATACTGTTCAATCTAAGGTTGTATCTTCGTAATCATGCTTGCTAAACAAATTATTGTATTTTGGTTTGTTCTTTTTTTGAGTCAATTTTCAATGAGTCAAGTGAATTCCATGCGAATTAAAATGATAAAAGCGAAAGAAATTGCGATTGATTTTGATTCACTTAGTGTTTATCCTTCCTCGCTTACGGTAACTTGTAATGGTAATATTATCCCAACCGAAAATTATACTTTCGATTTCAATACAGCTACTATTCAATTAAAATCTGTTCCATGTGATTCTGTACTATTGAGTTATCGTGTTTTTCCTTTCGATTTATCCCGTCCCTATAGCAAAAGAGACATATCTATTTTGTTTAATGAAATAGAAAGTGATCGTGAACGATTTTTAATTCAACAAAATTTTACGGTGGATGATGTATTTGGAGGGTCTGAAATTAACAAGCAAGGTAGTATTTCTAGAGGTGTTTCTTTTGGAAATAACCAAGATTTAGGAATCAACTCTTCATTGAATTTGGAATTGTCTGGTCAAATTTCACCGAAATTAAAACTTTTAGCCTCTGTTTCTGATGCTAACATACCAATCCAACCGGATGGAACCACAAATAAACTACAAGAGTTTGATCAATTGTATATTCAAATTTTTTCAGATGATTTTAAAGTCATAGCCGGAGATTTTTGGTTAAATAAGCCTGAAGGGTATTTTTTAAATTACCGTAAAAGAGCACAAGGATTAACGGCCTCTAGTACTTTTAGAACCAAATCAACTAATACCTGGTACTCTCAGGTAAGTGGTGCACTTTCAAAAGGGAAATTTAATCGACAAATTATACAGGGAATTGAATCAAATCAAGGGCCCTATCGCCTCAAAGGTTCAGATAATGAGCCTTTTATTGTCGTGTTAGCCGGAACAGAACGAGTTTTTATTGATGGGAAGCTTTTAGAGCGTGGACAAGAATTTGACTACACCATAGATTACAATACTTCTGAGGTAATTTTTACATCAAGAAATTTAATTACGAAGGATTCCAGAATTGTAGTTGAATTTCAATATTCCGATCAAAATTATGCACGTTCTTTAGTTCAATCGGCAACGACTTATCAATCAAAAAAAATGAAGTTTTGGTTGAATGTATATTCGGAACAAGATGCGAAAAACCAAAGTTTGCAACAAAAATTATCGCTGGGTCAGAAAAGTTATTTATCCACAATAGGCGATGATCTAGCACTAGCTAGGCTTTCTAGTATCGATTCATCGGGGTATTCACCAAATCAAATTCATTATAAACTCATAGATTCATTAGGTTTTGACTCTGTATTGGTTTTTTCAAATAATATTGATTCCGCCAAATTTTCAGCAACCTTTATATATGTGGGACCAAATAAAGGGGATTATTTGTTTGACCAACAAATTGCTTTTGGTAAAATATATAAGTGGATTGCACCTGTAGTCGGAATTCCGCAAGGTGACTATGCTCCTGCAAGGTTAATCGCTACCCCTAAAAAAAAGCAATTTGTATCTTCGGGTTTGCAATACGCTCTTTCAAAAAAATCTATTGTTAACACTGAATTGGCATTATCTAATAACGACAAAAATACCTTTTCAGCCATTGATAATATGGATAATACAGGATATGCTGGAAAAATTAATTGGAAAAACACCTTCAACCTTTTTAAAGATTCATCCAATCTAATACAATATGAAAATGGAATTAATGTTGAATTTTTGAATAAACGATTTGAACCGATTGAGCAATTTCGAAAAGTAGAATTTGATCGAGATTGGAATATACGCAACATGAATTATTCCGGAAATCAAGCCATTTACACAATAGAAAATAGCCTGGTTAGTAGAAAAAACGGCAGAATTAAAATGGATTTTCAACGTTTTACTATTGGTACTCAATTCCAAGGTAATCGATTGAACACAGAAGGAAATTGGAAACAAAAAGGTTGGGTATTTGGTTGGGATGGAAGTTATTTACAATCAAATTCGTTGACAAAAAGTAATTTTTTACGCCATAGAGCCACAATTACTAAAACAATTGGTAAAATACAAGTTGGCTTCAAGGATGATCACGAAAGAAACTTATTTCAATCAGGTAGCTCTATGCTCACCAATTCAAGTTATCAATTTTATGACTATCAATTTACTCTTAATCAGGTGGATACTTCGGCAGTGGGATATAAGTTTACTTATCGAGAACGATATGATTGGAGACCAAAAATGAATCTGCTAACGGCTGCAGCCAAAGCTACTACGGCGTCTGTGGAAATTGATCTTAAAAAAAATAAAAACAACCAATTCACATTCATTTCAGGAGTTAGAAGTTTAAAAATAATTGACACTTCAATCATCGTTCAGCAGCCTGAAAACACAGTGATCGGTCGACTAGAGTATAATTCAAAGTTATGGAAGAATGCGCTGACCATAAGTACATTTTATGAAATTGGTTCTGGGTTGGAACAGAAAAAAGATTTTATTTATTTGAAGGTAAATAATGGTCAAGGAATATATACCTGGATAGATTATGATGGTGACGGAATTGAGGATTTGAATGAGTTTGAAATTGCCCAATTTGTGGATCAAGCGAGTTATATACGAATTTTTATACCTAGTTCGACTTATTCAAAAACATATTCCAATGAATTTAATGGAAGTTTTTTTCTGCGTCCCGAAAGACTTTTTAGCAAAAAAAGCGGAATAGTTAAACAATTAGGCAAATTTTCCAATCAATTTAGAATGCGTGTTATGAAAAAGACGGCCAATGGAAAGAATATAGAATTATTCAACCCTTTTCAGGTGGAAATTAGAGATACCACCTTAATTTCTGCCACTTCGAGTATTCGGAATTCGCTTTATTTTAATCGAAACTCAACTATTTTTGGAATGGAATATAACTTTCAGGATAACCGTTCAAAATCCTTGTTAGCTTCTGGTTTTGATTCTAAACTTGCACGAAATCATGAGTTAGTAACACGTTGGAACATTACCAAATCGCTCACCATTTTAGGGAAATTCAATTCTGGACTAAAAATCGCTCAAATTGATTATACGGTAAACCGAAATTATGAAATCAAAAGTAATTCAGGGATTATTGACTTCTCCTATCAACCCACAACTACATTTCGGATTGGAGGAGTTTATCAAATCAACCAAAAAAGGAATTCAATTTTATTAGGAAATGAAACAAGTAAAGCCAATGAAATTTCGGTAAACGTAAAATACAACGAATCCCAAAAAGGAAGTTTGATGGCTGATTTTAAAACAGTTATTATATTATTCGAAGGAAATGCGAATAGTGCGGTTTCCTATGAAATGATGGAAGGATTAAAAGCTGGAAAAAATTATGTCTGGAGCTTAAACTATCAACGTTTACTTTCAAAAAACCTACAGTTATCGATACAATATTCAGGAAGAAAATCGGGAGAATCAAAAACCATACATACAGGTGGTATGGAAATTAGAGCGTTATTCTAGTTTACCATTTGTTTTTTACTCAACGCATTTTTTAAAAACGTAAAAATCACTGGATGTGGGATTTCTCTGGTGGAGGAAATCTGAGGGCAAAAGCCACAAGCCACAAAATAAAAATGATTCTTTAAACGAATAATCTCAGGTTCCTCGAATTGATTAAGGGCTTCAATATCAATAATTTCAGATGATAATTGAGTAATCAATTGTGGGTATAAACTATATCGGGAGGAGCTTAATTCAATAGTAGAAAAATTATCGTACAATTGTATGAATTCCTTTGAGTGTGGAATAATAGAAATTTTTTCAAAACTATTTCCCGCAATTAGGTTATCAGATATTAGTTTTTCTCCATTCTGATGCAAATGATACATTTGAATTAACACTTCAACAAATCCTTTAAACGCTTCTCCTGTCAATAAACAAGGAATTTTTTGTTGTGCTAAAGTCCGAATTAATCCATTCAAATAAAAAATATTTTGATAGGGTCCTGGCGCAAATAAAATGCTGTCATATTGTTCAAAATAAATTGGTTTTTGTACAATTGCCTCAGAAGGTTTTAACCAATAATAATTGGTTTCTATTTCAAGAAAATCGGTAGCATGATCCAACGCTAAATTAGTAGCATGATGGGAATTATAGGTAAAATTATAATCACCAATAATAGCTATTTTGAGTGTTTCACTCATTGATTATTACCAATGTGGTAAATTATCTTCTGAACCAACCTCTGAATTTCGCATTGGTTATTGGAATGGAAACATCTGCTGCTAATTGAACATCATAAGTCCATACCAAACAAGAGAAAGTACATTCGAAAATTGAATAATCACCTGTATTATCAGAAGCTTGATCTATAATAGTAAAATTAGCTATTTGTCCTGGGTCGGTTTCTTTAGATTTCCACACTACACCATTATTGTCAGTATATTCAATTTGAACTCCTGTTACAGATGGATTTGCATTAACCATAGTTGCATAATCTTTGAATGGCAAAGCAATTCCCGAATTGGATGTATGAAAATCATTAAACATCGTTAATGTAGGTTCTGTAGCAACAGCAGCATCCCACAACTGAGATCCAAAACTTAATTTAAATGATTGTGGTTGGTATATAGATTTAATCTGCGAATTATAGATCATTCTAGAAAGAACAATTCCAGAGTAAACGTATTTATCATTGGTAGCAATCGCATTATATCCTAGGACATTTTGTGTTAATTCGGTTTGAGTCCCATTAACGTATCCAACAAAGTTGCAGTTAAGGTCCACTGTACTAGTGGGAGGAGGTATTACTTCATGCTTAATACATGATGTGAAGCTAAGTAAAATTGCAAGTATTGAGATGCTTAAAATACGAGTTTTCATGAGGTGAAATTATTATTTACGAACGAATTTAGAAAATCTTTTTATCATTTACAATTAAAATAAAATAGTCTTGCATTAATTTGATACTCTCGGTGTCCAAGGATGATCTTTTATTCCATTATCCGCAGCGATTTTTCTAGATAATACAAACAAATAATCACTTAGTCTATTCAAATAAGTTAAAACAAGTTCTGAAACAAATTCCGTATAACTTAAATCAACACAAGAACGCTCTGCTCTGCGACAAACACATCTAGCTACGTGACAAAAAGAACTCGTTTGATGTCCACCCGGTAGTATAAAAGAACGCATAGGTTCCAATTGAGCATCCATTTCATCCATCCATGTTTCAAGTTTGAAAACATCCTCATTTAATAAATCAGGAATTTTCATTTTTGAATGTTCATCATCACAAGCCAAAGAAGAACCAATGGTAAATAGACGATCTTGAATCTCAATTAGTTGCTCTTGATATTGATTATTTATATCGCCATCTCTCACAACTCCTATCCATGAATTGAGCTCATCAACTGTTCCGTAACTTTCAATTCTTAATGACGCCTTAGATACACGCGTTCCACCAATTAGTCCTGTTGTACCTGTATCCCCTTTTTTAGTGTAGATTTTCATGTACTATTTTATTAGGCCTAAACAAATTTTCATTCTGATAATTCGCTTTGCAGCATTTTCAACTTTTTTACGAAAATTCTTATCAGAAATATATTTTTCCCAAATTTCCTTGTACGCTATTTTTGTATCCAATGGCATTAAAATTATATCACAACCAGCATTTACCGCTTTTACAGCAGCGTTTGGTACTTTACTTACCCCGCCCATATTCATGGCATCCGTCACAATTAACCCATTGAACCCCATTTCATTTCTTAGTAAAGTGGTAACAATTGTTTCTGATAAAGTTGCAGGTAAGCCATTTGTATTATACTGCTTGTTATTATTAATGGCTATGTGTGCTATCATAATTGAAAGTACACCTGCCTCAATTAAAGGAGGATAATTGGGTTTTTCTTTTAATTCACCGTTAATCGATTGAAGTGATTTATGCGTATCTCCTGAAACTAATCCATGACCAGGAAAGTGTTTGGCCGTTGCAATAATATTTTGACTTTGTGTAGTTTGGATAAATGCATTTGACCAAGGAATTAAATTTTCTTGAATTGCTCCAAACCCCCTGTAACCAACGGTTGCATTAGTCGAAACATCAACTACTGGTGCGAAGTTGTAATTGATTCCGATTTTTGTTAAGTCCTTTGAAATTTGATTAGCTACTTCAATCGCTTCCTCTAATGTTTTTACTTCTTGTGCTTTTTTTACTGGAGTGGAACCAATAATTTTTCGATTTACCAAACTTGGTTCTGCATCGGCGGAATAAAGGAAAGGTAATTTCCCTTCTTTGCTATTTATTTTCTCAAAATCTTTAATCCAACTAGTGAATTCATCAACCGTACCATTGAGCATTAAAACTCCTCCGATCATTCCTTTTTGTGTAAGCTCATCAATTTCTGCTTTGGTTAATCCTAATCGACCTACCGCAGGCATTAATAATTGAGCTACGCGAGATGAATCTGATAATTTTTGAAATACTTGATTTACTTTAGTATCTAAATCTAGATTCTTCTTTAAAAAATCAGATAAGGTAAAAGCAGTTTGTGTTTGACTACATCCAATCAAAGGAAGGGATAGTAAAATAAAAAAAGAGTAAATTTTAAACATAATAAAAGTTTAAGTATCAAATTTATACGAAAGAGAAACTTAATGCAATTAAAATGCCTAAAGTTTTAAACATGTGAGATGTCGATAAGATTTAACGCTGTTTATTTTTTATAAAAGGGTAATTTAACGACTTTAGCTTTTATGTTTTTATCTCTGATTTCGATTAAAATTTCTTGTTCAAGCTGAGCATTTTCAATGGTTACATACCCCAAACCAATTCCTATTTTCATAGAAGGTGACATGGTGCCTGATGTTACTTTTCCAATTTCATTTCCAGCTGCATCTACAATTTTATAATCATGACGAGGAATGCCTCTTTCTATCATTTCAAAAGCAACTAGTTTACGTGTTACTCCTGCTTCTTTTTGATTTTTCAAAAATTCAGCATCCACAAAATCCTTGTTGAATTTGGTTATCCATCCTAACCCCGCTTCTAAAGGAGATGTTGTATCATCGATATCATTCCCATACAAACAAAATCCCATTTCTAATCTTAAGGTATCTCTTGCAGCCAGTCCGATTGGTTTAATTCCAAATTTTTCTCCCGCCGCAAAAACACGATTCCAAACTTGTTCAGCAAATTCATTTTTCACATAAATTTCAAAACCACCAGAACCGGTATATCCGGTTGCAGAAATGATCACATGATCAACCCCAGCAAAAGTTCCGGTTTGAAAAGTGTAATAAATCATTTGTGCCAAATCAATTGATGTAAGTGATTGCATTGCTTCAGCCGCTTTAGGTCCTTGAATTGCCAATAATGAATAATCATCAGATAAATTAGTCATTTCAACTCCCATGTCGTTGTGAGAGGTTATCCAATTCCAATCTTTTTCAATATTGGAAGCATTCACCACCAAAAAATAATGATTTTCAGCAAAACGATAAATAATTAAATCATCAACTATTCCACCTTTACCATTAGGCATACAACTATATTGTGCTTTCCCATCTACCAATACAGATGCATCATTTGAAGATACCTTTTGAATCAATGCCAAAGCATTTTCTCCTTTTAACTCAAATTCACCCATATGAGAAACATCGAATACCCCTACTCCATTTCGAACCGTTTCATGTTCTACTGTTACACCTTCATATTGTACAGGCATATTAAAACCTGCAAAAGGAACTAGTTTAGCTCCTAATTCGATGTGTTTTTGAGTAAGTGCGGTATTTTTCATAACATGCAATTTTCGAGTGTTTTTTATGATTATAATTAATTTTTTACGCGTTCAACGTACATTCCTGTTCTAGTATCTATTTTAATTACCTCTCCATTATCTATAAACAGTGGAACGCGAACTTCCGCACCAGTAGCAATAGTAGCTGGTTTATAGGAGTTGGTTGCAGTATCTCCCTTTACTCCCGGTTCGGTATATGTGACTTCAGAAATGATATACATCGGCAATTCAACAACTAATGGTGTTTCTTCCTCTGCATGAAAAAGGATGTTACAAACCATACCTTCTTGTAAAAAAGCTGGCTTTTCTACCATTTTAACTGGAATATTTACCTGCTCATATGATTCGTTGTTCATGAAAACATAGGAATCACCTTCTTGATAAAGATATTGATACTCACGATTTTCAATTCTAACTGTTTCAATTTTATGTCCAGCAGAAAATGTATGATCCAATACTTTACCGCTTTCTATTTGACGCATTTTTGTACGTACAAACGCAGGTCCTTTACCTGGTTTAACGTGTTGAAATTCAATTATTTGAAAAAGTTTTTCGTTGTGTTTAATACACACTCCATTTTTAATATCTGCTGTTGTTGCCATAATTCAAGTTTTATTTCGAGCACAAATATAGAAGATTATTGCCCGGAATTAAACAGATGTAAGGAGAATTCTACGATTTTGTTTTACTTTGCAAAAAGATTTACCATGGAAAAATATTGGAAAGTACTATCTACCCAAGATAAAATCAAATTTATACTAAGTATCCTTGCTGGAATTTTAGTTGTAATTTTTGCTACATTAAATTGGAAAGAGGCACAAATTCATTTTATATTTAAGATTATCGAAGTTAAACTTTCTGTAGCTATTCTTCTATCTGTAGTAGCGGGCTATTTAATGTCTTTCTTATTTTCTTATCGCAATTTGTTAAAGAATAATCAGGAAATTGAACGATTGACAAAGAAAATTGAAAAACTTGAACATAAATTAGAAAAGCAAGAGAATTCTAATGCTACTATTGAATAAATTCTAATTTAAATACCATTTTAATATGATACCATTTTCTCCTCCTAGAATTGACCAAAAAGTTATTGACGAGGTTACGGCTGCTTTGCAAAGCGGTTGGATAACCACCGGTCCTCGAACGAAGCAATTTGAGAAAAATATTACGGAATATTGCGGATGTAAGACAACAGTTGCTGTGAATTCATGGACCATGGGAATGCAGGTTTTTTTAAAATGGTGGGGAATTCAAGAAGGAGATGAAGTAATTATTCCAGCTTACACCTATTGTGCTAGTGCCAATGTAATTGTTCATTCCGGTGCTACACCAGTAATGGTTGATATTGATCCTGCTGATTTTAATATTTCAATTGATGCAATCAGAAAAGCTATAACACCAAGAACGAAAGCAATTATTGCAGTGGATATCGCTGGATTTCCTTGCGACTATCAATTGATACATGATTTAATTAATGAAGCAGATATTAAATCTTCATTTTCACCCAGAACCGAATTACAAGAAAAATTAAATCGTATCCTAGTAATAAGTGATGCTGCACATAGTTTTGGTGCATCTATTAACAGTGTGAAATCAGGAGCATTAACTGATGTGACTACCTTTTCTTTTCATGCGGTTAAAAATCTAACAACTGCTGAAGGGGGGGCACTTTGTTTTAACTTACCTGATACGTTTGATCATGAGGAAATCTATAAAACATTCTGCACTATGATTTTACATGGTCAAAATAAGGATGCTTTAGCTAAAACACAAAAAGGAAATTGGCGCTATGACGTCGAAGAACCCGGATTTAAATGTAATATGACTGATTTACAAGCCGCAATAGGTTTAGTAGAATTAGAGAGGTACCAAGAAAATTTGAATCGGCGAGAAGAAATTTTCGAATTATATGACCAAGGATTTGCTCCATTTTCTTGGGCGATAACTCCTCTGTATAAAACGGAGAGTAAAACAAGTAGTTTTCATTTATACCAATTAAGAATTAATGGAATTACTGAGGAACAAAGAGATGAAATTATGCAAGGAATTTTTGATCAAGATGTTTCTGTTAATGTTCATTTTCTCCCCTTACCTACATTGACAGCATACAAAAAAAGGGGGTATAAAATGGAGGATTATCCTGAAACTTGGAATAAGTATCATAACGAAATATCTCTCCCAGTTTATTTCAACCTTACTAATGAACAGGTTCAACAAGTTCTTAATGCCGTTATTACGTCAGTAAACAAAGTAATGAACTTATAATGAAGCGAATTTTTGATATTCTAATTTCTCTAATCGTTTTGGTTCTTTTTTCCCCATTTGGATTAATAATTAGCGTTTTAATTCTATTAACTTCTCGTGGTGGAGTTTTTTACAGGCAAACACGAGTAGGAAAAAATGGAATACCTTTTAAAATTTTCAAATTTCGCTCCATGCGTATAAATGCCGATCTGACAGGGAAATTAACGGTTGGAATGCGAGATCCGAGAATAACTTCAATAGGCTATTTTATTCGTAAATTCAAATTAGATGAATTTCCTCAATTCATTAATGTATTAGTTGGAGAAATGAGCATTGTTGGTCCTCGTCCTGAAGTCCAAGAATATGTAGATTTATATTCGGCAGAACAAAGAAAGGTATTGCAAGTAAAACCTGGAATCACTGATTATGCTTCCTTAGAGTATTTCAATGAAAATGAATTATTAGCAAAATCTTCCAATCCACAAAAAACATATATCGAAGAAATCATGCCCGCTAAATTAAGCTTAAACGAAAAATACTTGATGAATCCTTCGATCGGTCATGATTTATATATTATGTTTCGAACCTTCTTAAAAATAGTGAAAATTAAATAAATTTGTACTTTTACCTAAAATTAAATATCATGAAATCTGTTTTATCCTTACTTTTTGTTTCCATTATTAGTATTTCCTTTACGCAAAGTAATCTTACTATTTTTAATAATGGTGATCAAGCATTTTATGTTATTCTAAATGGTATTAAACAAAATCAGTTTCCTCAAAAAAATGTTTGTGTTACCAATATAAGTGGTGGTGGATATGCATTAAAGGTTGTTTTTGCAAATGGTGCTAGTGCGGATATTGATAAAAAATTATACCTGAACGAGCCTTCAGACATTCGCATGGGAATAGAATTTAAAAAAGGGTTAGGAAAATTAAAAATCATCAGTTACGAACCAACACAAGGATTACAATCATCTGGGGTTGTTTTTCGTCCTACCGATAATGCTATTTATTCAGATGCGCCTGTAGTTCAAACTCAGTCAACTTCAACAACGAATCAATCAGGAAGTAATACAAATCAACCAATAATACAAAGTAACCAAACGGGAACAATAACAACCAATCAAAATGTGGTCCCAACGCAACAAAATCAAACTATTATTACTCAATCTTCCCCAAGTGGACAAACAACAAATACAACAAATTCAACTACAACAACTACCGTAACAACAACTGGCAATGTTGCAACACCAACAACCACAACCACAAATTTTAATGGCGGAGTCAATATCAACATGGGACTTAATGGAATGAACATGTCTGTAACAGATCCTGTTACTGGGCAAAACATGAACATGAATATCAATGTAAACGGGTTGAATGGGGCGAATACAAACATGACAGGAACGTCATCTACTTCTTCTTCTCAAACAACAACTACAACAGTTACTTCTTCAAGTCAAACTTCCACAAATACAAATAGACCAGCGAGTGGAAATACAGTGGTGACATCAACTCCTAGCACTTCTGGACAATCAAATCCTACTACAAATGCTGTTATTCAATCTTCTTCAACAAATCAGGTAAATTCAACTTCAACTAATCAAAATGTGGTTGTATTCAATCGTGGATTAGCAAAAGTAAATTGCACTAAATCCATTGGTAATATTGATGTATATGTAAAAGAATTAAAAGCGCTATCATTTGAATCAGATCAAGTGGAAGCAATAGAAAAAGACCTTGCTACATCTTGTTTGACATCAGCTCAAGCTTATAAAATAGTTGAGATATTAACTTTTGAATCTAATAGATTAGATATTGCAAAATTTCTTTCTGACCGAATGATTAATCGTGATAAAGCAGGTGAATTATTGCCTTTATTTACTTTTGATTCTAACAAAGTAGAATACAAAGATTACATTCGTTAATCAGCTAACTTTAATTTTGGAGGAAACGAGTTTAGCCTTCTCGACTAGTTCTTCAATTGTTTCGTTTCCGTAAGCTAAAGCAACACCCATTCTTCGATAAGGTCTTGTAGTCGGTTTTCCAAATAATTTAAAATCTGTTTGAGGAATTTCAGCTGCTTGTTCCATTCCTTCAATTATTGGCGTTTGATCTGAATGATTCGTAGCTAAAATAACCGAACTTGCTCCATTTTTCAGTAAGTCTATCGTTGGTATTGGTAGTCCCAAAATCGCACGGGCGTGAAGTTCGAATTCAGAAAAGTTTTGCGTACCTGCAAGTGTAACCATTCCAGTATCGTGTGGCCTTGGTGATAATTCTGAAAAATAAGCTCCTTCCTTGGTTATAAAAAATTCCACCCCCCATAAACCGTTTCCTCCGAGTGCTCTTGTTACTTTTTCAGCCATTAATTGCGCTTCCTCCAAATGAGCCTGATTTAATTTTTGCGGTTGCCAACTTTCTTGATAATCTCCTCTTTCCTGTCGATGTCCAATTGGAGGACAAAAAAGCGTTTTACCATTTTGTTGGGTAACGGTTAACAGCGTTATTTCAAAATCAAAATCTACAAAACACTCAACTATCACTTCCTTCACATCTCCGCGTGAACCTTCCATTGCATATTCCCAAGCTTTTACAATGTCATCAGCAGTTTTAATTACGGATTGTCCTTTTCCAGAACTAGACATGAGTGGCTTAACAACGCAAGGAGTCCCACAAAACTCAACTCCCTCAATCAATTCATTTAAAGTGGTAGCGTATTGATATTTTGCCGTTCTTAAACCTAACTCTTTTGCTGCTAAATCACGTATTGCCTTTCTATTCATGGTGAAATTTGCAGCTTTGGCACTTGGAATTACTTGTATACCTTGAGCCTCGTAATCATAGAATCTTTCTGTTCTAATCGCTTCAATTTCTGGTACAATTAAATCAGGTTTGTGTTTATGTATAATCGCGTCTAAGGCTTCACCATCCAACATATTGATGACTTCAAATTCATGCGCTACTTGCATTGCTGGTGCATTTGGATAGTTATCAACCGCAATTACGTATTGTCCTAAACGTTGACATGCAATCACAAACTCTTTTCCTAATTCTCCAGATCCTAGTAATACTATTTTTTTTCTCATTTTGTAATTTTCTTTAAAATATGATAAAGGGATTTTATAAAAGTATAATACAAAGGTTCTTTCCCCCATTTAATAATGGCGTACTCTCTATTTTCACCACTTAAATTAGAAAAAAATTGGCTAATTCCTGGAATGTTTGAACCACCAAAGTCAAACAAATAATTGTTTTGTTTTGCATGATGAATTCCTTTGTCCAAAAGGGCATACATGGTTCCATCGTTCATAAACTCTTTTAAAGAAGCACCTTTTATATAGGTAATACGTCCATGAAATTGACTGAAAAAGGCTCCAGCAACCAAATTATTTGATGAATCAACTATACCATAATAAAACAACTGGTTGTTGGATTTAAGTTTATTGAGTAATACATGAAATTTTTTGAAATCCTGTTTAGTTAAATTTTTAATCCTCACTGACAGTTCTGATTGCACTAAAGTCAATATGGAGTTAAAATCTGGATTTTCCGAAAAACAGAGTGAGCTGTTATCAAATCGTTTCAACATTCGATTTGCTAATTTATTGTATTTGCCAGCGGAATCAATATCTATAGCTTGAAAGAGTGACTTCTCTGTCTTATGGTTAAAAACGTAATTAATTGCTAATTGTCCAGATTTAAATTCTTTTTTTAGAGCTGTAATGAAACCTTCAATTTCTACTTCAGAAAAGTCACCTAAAAATTCAAGATAACGTATAAAATTGGGAGTATATGCCAATTTGTTATTAAGCTTGTAAGTAAATGGTACTACAATCCCTTTGGTATATTCATCATTTACATATAAAGACCAATTTTCAGATACAGAGTCAAGAAAAAAAGATTGAGAATAAATAGTACTTTTGGAAGTCTGAAGGACAAGGTTATCCCATTTTGTACAATCTATAGTTGGTCTTTGTACAAATTGCATGAGAACAAGTTAGTTTCCTTTTATATCATAAACAGAGACTCCAATTTTCACATTGAAAAATTCTTGAAATTGATCCAAGGTAATCAATGGCCAATTTGATTCATGAACAGATGTGCTTTCTAATTCATACATGAAAATTTCTTCGAACGAATTTTTTAATACTAACTCATCATCCATAAAATCATCTTCAATAAGATAAACAGTTGGTTCTATTTCATCCAGTTTAATTGGTTCAGTATCTTCATGTTTCATTAACCAATCAATAAAATGTTGTTTTGGCTCAACAATAATGTATCCTCGATCTAATATCATATAGTTACTTGGTTAATGGGTTAATTTTATCTTTGGTTGATTTATACCAATTGGTTTTTCTATTTTTTGATTGCTCAATAATGATTTCAAAAGTATTGGATATCTTTTTCTTTTCAAAGAAATCAAGCCAATCCTGCATATTTATTTTTTGTGAACTCTTAATAACAATGAGGTTCTTATCATTTTTAAAAATCACTATGTGAGAAGATGAAATTGCTTTGTTTTCTAGTAATTTCAGTGATTTACAAGGTTGTTCAATACAATCTAAAAAATTATAAAAGGATCTTTTCAAATCCATCGAATCTTTGTATTTCCAGAAGCAAAACTGCGTGCTGTCAGACCCTGTATAAATAGTTTGTTTTTGGGAACTAATAGGATTAAACCTATCTGGAAGAAATTTAGACTCAATAGGAATTACACTGTCTACTTTTAAGTTTTTAATGTCAGAAAAATAAGCAATCAAAACAGTATCAAGCTCATTGTTTTTTATGGATGGAATCTTTTTATCAGAAGAAGACTTTGGAACAATATCCTCCATTTTTTTTGGCTCTTTCTTCTCTTTAGTAGAACAAGAGACCACTATAAATAAGAAAAGCGATATTTTGAAAATAGTAGAAATCACTTTGCGTCACTCTCTTTTTTCTTCTTTTTCTTTTTCGGTTTTTCCCGAATGATTTTAATTTTTTTGTATCTGCGTTTACTGAAATTACTATCGGTAATACTTCCTTCTGGAATTCGCACAACAAGACCAACGGTATGCTGTAAATAATGTTTTTCTGTTTTTACTATATCTTTAGTTAAAGCCACTTTGAAAGCAGATTGAACTTGAAGTCCAACGTTACTGCTTATCCATAAATTTAATCCTACTGCTGCGTTTAAATTAACGTCCGTACCCATAGCGGATCGATTTGTTAAACCCAAACCATATGAAAAATAAGGATCCAAGGTCTGCGCTGGATATAGCATTTTCTGAAAGCTATATCTAACATTTGCATCCAATGAAAAGAATGATGTAGTTCTTGTTATTGTATCAGCAAAAACACCTAAGGTATCAAATTTCCCAAATGCCATAGCTGCCTCCCAGCTCCAACCACCATAATAGTGCTTGTCAACCATGAAACGTGAAGGATATGCCAACCCTTGAACGTTACCCATTTCTTTAGCAGGAGATACAAAATTCCATCCAGCTCCTACCATCCAATTGTATGAATCTTTATTCTTATCTAATTGAGCAGGTTGAGAAAAAATATAGCTTGATAAAAAACTGACCAATACAACAATGCTAATTCTAATCATTATTTCCATTAAAAAATATCCAACAAATTTACTACCTATTATTTGAGTTCTAGATACATTCTTTTTGATTTTTGAATTAGTTTTACACAAACAACATGTTAAAAAGATGATTTTTTTGATTGGTTACATTTCAAAAAAAAAGGCTGCCAATCATGACAGCCGTTGAAAATGAACGTTATCAATTTATCTTTTTATTTCGATACGTCTAACCATATCAGAATTTAATCCTGAAAATCTCAAATTATATGTTCCGGAAGGATATTTTGTTAAGTCTAAATCCATGTCTATAGCATTAATTTTCCAACCTGCACAAACTCTTCCAGTTACATCAATTAATTCTAATTGAGAAAATTTATCTTTTGAAATCCCTTCTATTTTTATGAGTCCACTTGTTGGGTTAGGGAAAATTACAATTGATTCTTCAACCGATTCCTCTAATGATGAACATCCGTCCACGGTTATTGTAGAAGAAGATGTATTACTACAACCATTTGCCGAATAAGTATAAGTAATGGTCTGTGTTCCAACTCCTGCAGTCAACGGGTTGAAGTTTCCACTATTCACGCCTACTCCACTGTAAACACCGCCTGTCGGTGAACCGCCTACTAATGCAAATGATGGATCTGTAACACATGGTGTACCTATCGATGATAAATCTAAAGTAACCGTTGGAATTGGATTTACATTTATAGCAAATGATTGAGGGGTGCCACTGCAGTTGTTTAAAGTTGGGGTTACTGTTATTGTCATTGTGCCAGTTGCAGACGGAACAAATGAGGCAATTGTTCCCGTTCCTGATAGAGCTAAACCTAACGCAGCATTTGAATTAACCCAATTATAAATACTATTCGCATTGTTCCCATTAAAGTTAATCGCCGCAGTAGGGTTTCCTAAGCAAATGTTTTGTGAGCTTGGAGCAGTAACGGTAGGAACAACGTCCACTGTTGCTAATACAGCAACTCTATTTGAAATACATCCATTGGAACTAACCTCTGCATAGTAGGTAGTATTTGCGTTGATAGATGGTGTTGTAAATGAAGCACCTGTTGCTAAAGCTGTACCACCAGTTGCTGTTGAATACCAAGAAATCGTTCCCGTAGAGGCAGTGGCGGATAAATTAACTGTTCCTTGACCGCATCGGCTTCCTGGAGTTGTCCCTGAAATACTAGGTGTTTGATTTATAGTTATATAATTATTCTGAGTTGAAGTATTACTTCCAGCAGCATTACTTGCGGTCAATACAACGTTATAGGTTCCCGCTGTTGAATAAGTTACGGTTGGATTTTGAATACTACTTGTTGAAGGTGTACCGCCGGCAAACGTCCAAGAATAGGTTGTTGGACTTCCCGTTGAAGTGCTGGTATATTGTACCGTTTGACCCGTACATGAAGTTGATGCTGGCGTTGAGGTAAAACTTGCTGTTGGTGCTGTTGGAACAGCCGTACCCGAAATATTTATATTGTCAACATATAAATTATTACCATAACCAGCCAAATTTCTAAATGCTAAAATAGCACTTGTTTGACCCAAATAGGCGTTCAAATTAATTGTTTCTGTTCGCCATTGAGCAGCCGTTGGAACAAAAGCTGTGGTGGTCAACGCTGCAGTTGGTAAATTGCCTGCAGCAACAGTTGAACCTGTTTTATTATACAAGGATGTCCAAGTTGTTCCGCAGTCAGTTGATATTAATACTTCTAAACCATCAACATACGTTGCACTATACGCAGCATAGGCAACATCAAATGTCATTTGCGCTGCCGAATATCCGGCAAGGTTTAATTTTGGAGTTCTCATTTCGTCTTGGTTACCAATATCATCCTTGTAAAAATTAAGAAAAACCATAGAATTTCCAGCCGTTGGAGCAAAACCAACTGTAGCACTTCTCATCCAAGTTGTATCAGTTCCATCTGTATTAATGCTTGCCCATCCTGTTGGAGGAAAAGTTGCTGATGTGAACCCTTCTGTTAAAGGAAGTGTTGCTCCAGAGTTTCCTACTACAGTAACATAGTTTGGCTGGTTGGAAGTATTCGTACCATTCGTATTTGATACAGTTAATGATACAGCATATGTTCCTACTGTATTGTAGGTAACTATTGGATTTTGCAGCGTACTTGTTGTTGGTGAACCTCCAGTAAATGACCACGAATATGAAGTAGGTAAACCACTGGAAGTGCTTGTATATTGAACCGACTGACCAACGCAGATGGTAAGGTTATTGGCTGTAAAAGATGCTACAGGTGCTGTAGGAATGGAAGAATACAAATCACTGGTCCATGTACCTCTTCCAAATGTTCCCGCTTTTAATGCTTTAGTAGTCCCATAATATATTTCTAAATCCGAAACGGCATTATTCGGTAATCCCGAACTAAAATCAACCCAGGTATTAGTCATTGAATTATCACGGTAGTAAACCCCTAAATCTGTTCCAACATATATAGCATCACCGTTAGTAGATCCATTTTCATAAACAACACAATTTACTGGAATGTTCGGTAAGCCTGTCGAAATGTTAGTCCAACTCGTTCCACCATTAGTTGATTTATACACTTTACTTGATGCTGAATAACCGGAATAGGTAACAAAAACTACATTTGGATCCGTATTTGAAATTGCTACCCATGTTGGTGCTACCGCTGTTGGAAGTCCAGTTGAGCAAGCGGTAAAAGATGTGCCACCATTGGTAGATTTTGAAACAGCATTCGTTCCTGATTTTAATGCATAAATTATTTGATTATTACTTGGTGCTATTGCAAATTCAACAATGTTTCCTGTACCTGTCGGAGTTCCTAAAGCTGTCCAAGTAGCTGCACCCCAAATATTCGTGGATTTGTACAAAGCAGGTCTACCACCGGCGAATGCAACAGTCGAAGTTGTTGGATCTTGGTGAATTGGGCTAACCCACTCTTCTGTTCCATTAGCAGTTGGGTCATTTATATCTGAAAATGAAGTGCCACCATTCGTTGAACGTGCATAGTCACCATTATACAAAGAAACAATCATATTGTTATCTGTAGTTCTATCAATGTAGCAGTCCATTCCATCACCTCCGTATTTTTGAGCCCATGTTGCACCTGTTGCTGTGTAGTTTGAACCATTGTCTTGATGTCCAGCAACCTGTTTTCCTGCCGTTAGAGTTGATAATCCAATTCGGTATTGTTGCGCAATACAAAGATTTGCACTAAGATCAGACCATGCCGTACCATTGTTAGTGGATTTAAATATGCCACCATCACAAGCGGTCATGATAGTTGAGGAAGAGCCTGGTACAAATACTATGTCGTGAATATCTGAATGCACGTAAGTAGTTCCCGTAGCTGTCCAGTTTGAAATACGAGCAAATGAAGTACCACCATTCGTACTTTTCCAAATGTTTACTCCTCCTGTATATACTTCTTCAGCATTTGTTGGCGATGCAGTAATACATAGGTCGTACCAACCTTGACCACCTGCATCAGCGCCAGTTGCCCATCCCAAAATATTATTTGAGGCAGTTTGAGACATTCTTGTTGTAAACGTTGTACCATTGTCCGTGGAACGAATAACGGAATAGAAACCATAATCCGTACCTGCATTCAAAATATAAACATATGCTGGATTCGCAGCAGTAACTGCTAGCGCCATTCGAGAAACATTAGCGGCAGCTGGCACGCCAGAAGTAGCAGCAACCCAAGTCACACCTCCGTCTGTTGATTTTTTAAAAGCTGTGCCGCATGCATAAACTGTGTTTGGATCCCCTGGTTTGAATTCGGCATCTATTGTTGAAAAAGATCCAGTTGGGTTTGTCCATGTTGTACCGCCATTCGTTGATCTAAATATTCCAAAAGAACTGAATGCCATTACAATCTGCGGATTAGTCGGGTTAATCAAAATGCGACCAATATTTCTACCTTGATTGACTGTCCACGTTAAACCAGTTGTATTCCAAGTTGCGCCTCCATCCGTAGATTTTAACACACCAATACTATAAGTATCTCCTCCATCCATATCTCCTGTTGCTAGGTACATGATTTGGCTATTTGTTGGATCAATTGCAATATCTGAAACCCCAATAACAGCTAATTGGTCTGTATTTGTTGTCCACGAGGTACCTCCATTAGTTGTTTTCCAAAGTCCACCATCTGGTGCTCCTACATACATTGTATTCGTATTAGTTGGGTCAAAACGAACGAAATTCAATCGTCCAGCTCCACCACCTGTAGGTTTACCTGTAGGACCAACAAAAGTCCAATTACCAGTTGTAGATTTTGGAATTCCCGCAGCTGCCAAATCTGCTTCCCATTGTTTATAGTTAGAAATCGTTTTTGAAGGCAACGTGATATCACCACTTGGGTATACACGAGGTTTCATGTAGTTTTCCCAGCGTTTAAACTGTTTATAACCTTTTCCTTTTTCGATGGATTTACCTGCCCAATAAGCTTCAAAAGCAGCTTGGGTTTCATAAAAATTCGCATTGGGATTTCGCATCATTTCAGCCCAATTTTGAGCATTAGATGAAAAAGAAAATAATAGGAAAACAATTACTTGCAGGAAGCAAAAATAACTTTTTATCATAGTTTTTAGTTTTGGGCACAATTTACTAAAAACTGACTTAAATTTAAATATTTGTTAAAAAAAATTAGGTGGCAGATACCACTACCACAATCTCCCCTTTCAGTTCTTTAGATTCTGAAAAATCAATTAATTCTTGAATATTTCCACGTTTCACTTCTTCAAACATTTTGGAAATTTCACGAATAACCGCGATTTGGCGTTCTGGGTGAATAAATTCCTGAAATTGTTTTAGGAGTTTATTAATACGGTGAGGAGATTCATATAAAACGGTTGTTCGCGACTCCGCACAGATTTCTTGTATACGAGTTTGACGACCTTTTTTGTGAGGAATAAATCCTTCAAAAACAAACCTGTCCGTTGGGAAACCACTTACAACTAATGCTGGAATAACCGCAGTTGGTCCTGGAAGGCATTCAATTTCAATATCATTCTCAAGACAAGCACGAATCAATAAAAATCCGGGATCAGAAATACCAGGAGTTCCGGCATCACTTACCAATACAACCTTTTCAGCTTCTTGAATTTTTTGAAGTACTTGTTGAAGAACCCGATGCTCATTATTGCTATGAAAAGAATAAACCGGTTTAGAGATTTCCAAATGGTTCAATAATTTTAATGTTACTCGAGTATCTTCTGCAAGGATAAAATCACATTCTTTTAGAATTCGGATGGAACGCAACGTGATGTCTTCCAAATTACCAATGGGTGTTGGCGTTATAATTAGTCGACTCATCTTACTTATTTTCAATTTCTTTATCTTCTTCTAGCATTTGTTCTCCTCTTAGGAGCCTAACTTTTTTACGCGCTTCGGTAGAGAATAAACTTCCTTTATAATTCATTAAAATAGCTTTATAACATTCCAAGGCTTTTTCTTTATTTTCTTTGTGCAATTCATAAATTTCAGCCATTTTAAACAAGGCATCATCTGCTAAAATATCATTTCCGAAGTTGGCAACAATTTTTTCTAAATACGGAATTACTTCGTCCCATTTTCCTTGCATTTCCATCGCCTTTGCTTTCCTGAAAAGTATTTCATCTTCCAAGGAATGACCTGGTTCGGCACGCATCACGCTATCGTAATAATCAAAGGCTTGACTATACTTATGTTGTTCTAATTGCAAATCACCTTGCGCAAACCAACCCATGATTTGAAAATTACTGTCCAATCCAAAATTATCAGTGATTAACGTAGATAATTGAATGGCGTCATTAGCAATGAGTCGAGAAGTAGATTCTTTTAGAACACTTAATTGCGATTGTGCAAAGTCAAATTCACCGTCGTAGTAGTAAATTCGCGCATTTTTAAATTTAGCTTCTTGTCCAATTATTTCATATTTAAAATCGGTGTCTATTTGCATATACAGAATACTGGCATCCCAGATTTCGCCTTGCAACACATAAATATCTGCAAGTAACATTTTTCCACTCGCTTTTTGTATATCAGTTAAGCCCGGTAAAGAGATTAATTCATTCAATAAAGTAAGTGCATCCGATGATTTATTTGCAAAATAAGCTTGAATATAAGCAAGTTCGATTCCCAATTCAAAAACTGATCTTTTGGTACCTATACGGGTAATCGTTTGCTTATATTCCTGAATTGTTTCATCTATTTCAGAAGAAGTATAATTTCGGTTCGATGTCAATTCGGTAAAACGAACTTTTAAATTCAATCGTTCAGCATCCACATAAAAAGGATATTCTTGCCCTAATGAAACCACATATTTGAATGCTTTTCTAGCTTGTTCGTAATTGCGATTTTCCAAGGCCATTTTCCCAACGTCTAATACATATTCACCAGAATAATTAAATCGTTTATCTAAAGAAATGGATTGAGTAATAGCAGCAGAAAAATTGGAAGATTGTATATAAAACCAAATCAGCATTTCGGAATAAATGATATTGTCCGCGTTTTTTTGAGTCTTTTCCAGTAAAATTGTTTTCAATGAAAGAAATTCCTTTGATTCAGGTTTCGAGAAATCAATAAATCTTGTTAACGTGTTTTGTACGGCTGTTTTTTGAGTAATGCTCGATTCCAATAAATCAATCAGTTCCTTAAACATTCTGTCAAAATCACCGGTTGCTGCATAAATTTCAGCAAACTGAACATGCAGCGGATATGAATCTTTAAGTAATTTTCTTCCTTTTTCAAGTGTTTTTAATGCATAATCATTTTTATTCTTCGAACGAAAAGTTGATGACAATTCGATGATTTGTGTTGGATTTGGCGTTAGATCATCGATTAATTCTGTGTATATTTTTTCAGCAGCTTTACTATCTTTATCTTCCTCATAAAAGAGTCCCAGCATAATCTTTAACTCGACGTCTTTTCGATTTGAATTTATTTGTCGCTTTAATATTTTTTCAGCTTCTTTTCGATTTTTAACCTTAATAAGACAGTCAAAATAGCGAACAAAATACACCTTAGTAGGGCTTTTTGAATATAATCCTTGATAGTACGTTACGGCCTTATCAAATTCGCCATTGTTATAATAATATTGTGCTAATTGAAGATCAGTATCTGTTTGCGAATAGCCTTGTATAGTAATCAAGGATAAAAACACAACTAGAAATAACCTCAATTTTATCATTTATTGATTAGTTTCATTGAAAAATTATACAATTCAACGTGTAAGTCCGAATAGGTTTCCAAAATTTTCTTTTGATTTTTTTGGAATTCCTTAAATAATACAACTATTTGATCATATTTATTTTTTTCAAAGGTGATATATTGATCATATTTCTCTCGCATTCCACTATTGTTTTCAATATCTTTTTTCAATAAGGACAGTGAGTTTTTTAATTCAACTATTCCCTTATCTAATTTAACTAAATTGCTTCTTAATTTAGGAATAGCTCGTCTCATTCGTTTATAACGATCCATTTTTTTTCCTAATTCTAAATCGATTGTATCTGTTACAAAGTTACCTCGAATGCGATACTCAACACCTTGTGCGGCTAACTGCATTTCTGCCAAAGTATCTATTTTTTCCTTTTTTATTTGTATACTCATGCTGTCCAAACCAGACAACATTTTGTCGATTTTTACTAAGCGATTCGATTTATCTAGGTCCGAACAAGAAACTAGTAAAATACCAATCAGAAATAATAAAAAGATTTTTTTCATACTTATTAATCAATTCGTGTGAAGCCAGTGTAACGATGTAATACCTCTGGAATAATGATGCCATTTTCATCTTGGAAATTCTCCATTATGGATGCCATGATTCGAGGCAATGCTAAGGCTGAACCATTCAAGGTATGGCATAACTGCGTTTTTTTATCTTCTGTTTTAAACCTTAGTTTTAACCTATTCGACTGAAACGTATCAAAACGGGATACAGAACTCACTTCTAGCCATTTTTCTTGTGCTGCAGAAAACACCTCAAAGTCATAGGTCATAGCTGATGCAAAGCCCATATCTCCACCACAAAGACGTAAGATTCTAAATTGCAATCCTAGTTTATCTAATAAGCCTTTCACATGTTCAACCATTTCATCAAGCGCATTTGCTGTATTTGAAGGATGTTCTACGCGCACTATTTCAACCTTATCAAATTGATGAAGCCTGTTTAATCCACGCACATCCTTACCATAAGAACCTGCTTCTCGACGAAAACAAGGAGTATACCCAGTTAATTTAATAGAAAAGTCCTCCGAAGGTAGAACTACATCTCTATATATATTTGTCAATGGAACCTCAGCTGTTGGAATCAAATAAAAATCATCTGTTGGTGTATGATACATTTGTCCTTCTTTGTCAGGTAATTGACCTGTGCCAGTTGCACTTGCTTCATTTACCATAAAAGGAGCAATGTATTCTGTGTAGCCTACTTTATCTGCTTCATCTAAAAAAAATTGAATCAATGCACGTTGCAATTTAGCGCCTTTTCCAATATAAAATGGGAATCCAGCACCGGTAACTTTAACCCCTAATTCGAAATCAATTAAATTAAATTTCTTTGCCAAATCCCAATGTGGCAAAGGCTCAAACGTATATTCAGGAGCGTTTCCTTTTTCAAAAACGGTTTCATTATCCTCAGCCGATTTCCCTTGTTTTACTAGTTCGTTTGGTACGTTGGGAAGGGTGTACATCAAAGTAGTAATTTGATTTTCTAACTCATCTACTGAAGTTTTTAAATCCGCTTCTTTTGCTTTTAATTCAGTTGTTTTTATTTTTAAATCATTTGCTTCCTGCTGTTTTCCTGATTTAAAAAGTTCGCCAATCGTTTTTGCTAATTGATTTAATTCTGCAGAAATCGCTTCCATGTCTTTTTTTGCATTTCTCCAGGCTAAATCAAGTTCCAATATTTGATCTACAGTTGATCTAACATCTAAATTTCTTTTCGCTAATCCAGCGATTATAGCTTCTTTTTCTTGTCTGATTCGATTGATTTCTAACATATACAACTATTGAAATACAAAAATAATAGATTTTACTCAAGTTTCAACGTAGAAAAAGGAATGATGCCGGATAAATCAATAGAATAAACGGGTAAAATCATAAAAGACTTCTCGAAATACTCACTGTTCTTATAAATGAAATACAGTTGCTCCCATTCAGAATTCCTGAATTGTTCATTTTCCCTTTTTAATTTTTCAAATTCTATCTTCAAACTTGGATTGTTTTCTAAAATAAATTTTACTTGATCAATAAATACATAAGATGAAAAATATTCCTTTTGTTGCAAATAAGAATCAAAGAAATTCCAGGAAAAATAAGAATCTTCCGCTGTGGGAGTTAACGTTGAAAGAATGAAATCGATTGCTTTTTGCTTGGTTGGAATAATAATATCCCCTTTTTTTAATGGTTGTTTTACTTTAAACTTTTCTAACTCAATTGAATGGTGCTTGAAATGACCTTCATAGGGTGCATCAAGACTTTTGAATTTTTTTATACGAAACGCATTTACGGATACCAGTGTATCATGACTTAGTGGTTGAAAATAAACATGATTTGCTTTTAATCGCTCAATCACTTCTTTTTCTTGTCTTCCAACCACAAAATAGGCAGGAATATCCTCTTGAGATTTGGACGAATAAGTATTAAAATAAGGAATAAATTTCAGGTATCCCTTTGATCGGTCGTAATACAATCGTTGTAGGCCGGTAATTGTATCTATGGGGTTACTAAACTCAAACCCTTTGAATGCGATGGAATCTTTTATTTCTGTCAATTGATAATTGAAAAAATACATTTGTTGATTGATTTTCCAAGCAATTGCATCCTTTCTACTTTTTTCAAGTTCGCCGGCGTTATTGGTTGTCCAAGTTATAAGACCATCGATAAATTGATAAGTAGCTTCCACCCTTTCTTTGAAAGGTTTTAACATGTGTGTTTCAACCGTAAAACTCAAGGTGTTAAACAATGAGGCATATCCCATCGCGTATCTAGGTAAATCATTAAAGGCCATGATTCCATCTTCAGGAGTGTGTTTGACTAACTCTACATAAGGAAAAAGGTCAATTTTTTTCGTTTTTAATATTTGAGTTAATGTTGGAATGCAAGATGAATACGTAATTTCCTTCATGGATGGAGCTAAGCGTTCTTTCATCGAGGAAATGTAGGTTAACGTATATTGATAATCCGCTCCATTTGAAACATGGTTATCTACAAAAACATCCGGGTCCAAGGCATGAAAAATAGTAGCAAAAGTGAATGCATTTTCAGAATCCATTTTGATAAAATCTCTATTTAAATCCAAATTACGCGCATTTCCACGAAAACCATATTCTTCTGGTCCATTTTGGTTGGCACGACTTGTAGAAGATCGATTCATCATACCTCCAATATTGTATGCTGGAATAAATGCAATTACCGGTAAAGATTTACCGTCTTTCGTGCTAGTTGGTTTTCCATTAGAAATCCATTCATCTATCCAAATTAATGAAGCATTGATTCCATCTGGTTCTCCCGGATGAATGGCATTATTTATTAATACTGTAGTATTATTTCGTGCTTTTTGAAAGGTTTTTATAGAGTCTTTATCGGCATTTAAAACGAACAGGTAAATAGGCAACCCATAGTCTGAATCACCCATGTTGAACATTTTTATTTCTTTGTGTTCCTTGTCAATTTTTTGAAGGTAATTGATTAATTCAGGGTATGTGGGTGAGGTACTTCCTTTCCATTGACTTTGTGAAAAAAAAGCAGTTAATACACCTAAAATCAGGAAACAAAACCGCATCGATGCTTCTTAGAAATTATAACTCACACCAAAACTTGGAAGAATAGGAAACTGATAAATTTCTTCGTTCGTTACTCGATTCACATAGAAAATGTTTTTTCTATTATAAACATTTGTAATACTACCAACGATTTCCAATTCAGATTGATTTTTGAATTTAATTCGTTTTTTCATTGTAACATCTAAACGATGGTAATAAGGTAAGCGTTGACTATTAAAATCACCCAACATGGTTGTTACTGTGTTTGTATTATTTGTAACATAATCTGTAGTTACACCATTTTGGAAATTCTCATTTTGGTAATATCCTGAAGTGGGCGTGAAAGGTAACCCTGAACCTAAATTCCAACGTCCATTTATTTCCCATGATTTATTTTTTCCAAAGGCATAAGAAGCAACAAAATTAAGGTTATGTCTTCTATCAAAAACAGGAAAATAAGAGGCGAAACCATCCCATCTTGTTGAAACACTGTAAGAATAACCTGTCCATACAAATAATCCTTTATAGTTATATTTAACTAATAAATCTCCTCCGTATGTTTGACCTGATTCGAGAATGAAATCTTTTTTAAACACATCATCAATTTGAGAGAATTGTGCTACATCATCATATAATTTATTTTGATTGATATTGCTTAATTGAGAAAAATACTTGTAATACCCCTCTAAATTGATTGTAATACGTTTACCTAAATCATATTCTGTTCCAAGTATGGCATGCCATGCATATTGCAATCCATTTTTTGTTTTCTTCACTTGTTGAAATTCATTTACAAACGTCTCTTGCACATTGGTAGGGGCTGACAACAAACCATTAAATAGGTTAACGATGTCTTTATCCGAAGAGGCCGAGGTAAAGTTTTGTGAAAATCTACCTCCTGAGAATTTAAGTCGCCATTTTTCTGTTGCGTTGTACTTCAATCCTATTCTCGGCTCTGGAGAAACCGTACCCAATGAGGAATAGACTTGAATACGCATACTTGGTTGAATCACCCATTTCTCTCCTATTTTTTTTCTCCAATTGACATATGTACCAATCTCAGTGGTGAAGTTCACCAATTCAATTTTTCGTTGCAATTCATTGTAGGTTTTAAACTCCGTGTTAAACCCATTTAAATTAAATCCATAGTTGATTTCACTCTCATTTGGCAGGAAATAAGTAAAGTCAAATCCCATATCAAAACCACCAATTTTACTTGTTCGAGGCTGAGTATTTGCTTCCGTAAAAGAAGTTTGGTAATTACTCCCGTTAACATGTCCTTTAATTAAAACTGCTGAGCTATTAGGCACTAAAACAAAGTTAATTCCTAAGCCGTATGCCGACCAAGTCAAATCTGCAACATTGTAATTTACACTATCTTGATT
>JACCDY010872263.1_pt1 | contig 69972 bp, 65 predicted proteins | sample 7446391 | NCBI WGS metagenome assembly JACCDY01 (sample SAMN15323451, study PRJNA562643) | freshwater metagenome | isolation source: river surface water | place: USA:Blue River Watershed | collected 2017-08-18
ACGATCGCCGAAATCGAAAAAACAATCGCCGACTTTGGTAAGCGTGCCTCCGAGGGCAAGCTTGGCATCGAAGAAATGACAGGTGGTACGTTCTCGATTTCCAACGGTGGTGTGTTTGGCTCCATGTTGTCGACACCGATTATCAATCCTCCTCAATCCGCGATTTTGGGCGTGCATGCAACCAAAGAGCGCGCCGTGGTTGAAAAGGGTCAGATCGTGATTCGTCCAATCAACTATCTCGCGATGTCCTACGATCACCGCATTATCGACGGCCGCGAAGCGGTTCTGGGCTTGGTCGCCATGAAAGAGGCGCTCGAAGATCCGCAGCGCATGCTGCTCGAAATCTAAGCTGGAAAATATATGTCTTCAAATCAATTTGATGTAGTGGTGATTGGTGCGGGTCCCGGCGGTTATATCGCCGCGATTCGTGCGGCCCAGCTGGGTAAAACTGTTGCGTGTATCGACGCCTGGCAAAATGGCCAGGGTGGGCCCGCACCAGGCGGCACATGCACCAACGTAGGATGTATTCCTTCCAAGGCTTTGTTGCAGTCGTCAGAGCATTATGAGCAGGCGAATCATCATTTCGCCGAGCATGGCATCGAGGTCAAGGGTGTTTCACTCAAGCTCGACAAAATGATCGGCCGCAAAAATAGCGTTGTAAAACAAAACAACGACGGTATTTTGTACCTGTTCAAAAAGAACAAGATCACTTTTTTCCATGGCAAAGGCGCCTTCGCGGGTCAGGTCGATGGTGGTTGGGCGATCAAGGTTAGCGGCACAACCGAGGCTGACATTGTGGGCAAACATGTCGTGATCGCAACAGGCTCTTCGGCACGCGAGTTGCCAGGTCTGCCCTTTGACGAGCAGCAAATTTTGTCCAATGACGGTGCCCTGAACATCGGTGCTGTTCCCAAGAAGCTTGGCGTGATTGGTGCTGGCGTGATTGGTCTCGAGATGGGCAGTGTCTGGCGACGTCTGGGTGCCGAAGTGACTGTCCTCGAAGCGATGCCAGAGTTTTTGGCGGCTGTTGATACTCAGGTTGCTAAAGAAGCGCACAAGATTTTCACCAAGCAGGGTCTGAACATTCAGATGGGCGTCAAACTCGGCGAGATCAAGTCAACAGCCAAGCAAGTGACTGTTCCCTATACGGATGCCTCTGGCGCGGAGCAGAAACTGGTGGTTGACAAGCTGATCGTATCGATTGGTCGCGTGCCTTATACCGGCGGTCTGAATGCTGAGGCTGTTGGCCTCAAGCTGGACGAGCGCGGCTTCATTGTGGTTGATGCGGATTGCAAGACGAACTTGCCAAACGTCTGGGCGGTGGGTGACGTCGTGCGTGGTCCGATGCTGGCACACAAAGCTGAAGAAGAGGGCGTTGCCGTGGCTGAGCGTATTGGCGGACAACACGGCCATGTCAACTTTGACACGATTCCTTGGGTGATCTATACCTCTCCCGAAATTTCATGGGTGGGTCAGACCGAGCAACAGCTCAAGGCTTCTGGCCGAGCCTACAAGGCTGGCAGCTTCCCCTTTCTGGCCAATGGCCGTGCTCGCGCCTTGGGCGATACCACTGGTTTCGTCAAGATCCTTGCGGATGCGACCACAGACGAGGTGTTAGGCGTGCACATCATCGGACCGATGGCTTCCGAGCTCATCGCCGAGGCGGTCACCATCATGGAATTCCGTGGCGCTGCCGAAGACATTGCCCGCATTTGTCATGCCCATCCGACTTTGTCGGAGTCCATGAAAGAAGCGGCCTTGGCGGTTGACAAGCGCACTCTCAATTTCTGAGGCACTTGCGTGCAACTCTCTTGAACGTTCTTCAATATTACGAGAGCAGTCTGGCTGAGCGCGGTTATCAGCCAGACCACGCTCAGCGCGCCGCGATAGAGCGTTTACAAAAGTATTTTGACGACTGGATCGCCTTTAAGGGTGCTCGATCCAGCGCGGTCAAACGCCTGTTCAAACGACCCGATGTGCCGAGAGGTGTTTATCTCTGGGGTGGTGTCGGACGCGGTAAAAGCTTTTTGATGGATGCGTTTTATGCAACCGTTCCGGTTAAGCGTAAAACACGTCTGCATTTTCACGAATTCATGCGCAGCGTGCATCGCCAGCTTGACGAAGTCAAAGGCATGCAAGACCCTCTTGATGAGGTTGCCAAGCGTATCTCCAAACGCTATCGACTCATTTGTTTTGACGAGTTTCATGTGTCGGATGTGGCCGACGCCATGATCCTTTACCGGTTGTTACTCAAGTTTTTTGAACATGGAACGTCATTTGTCATGACGTCCAACTACGAACCTTCCTTGCTCTATCCTGATGGCTTGCATCGTGATCGTATTTTGCCTGCAATCGCTCTGATCAAAGACAGGATGGATATTTTGAATGTGGATGCGGGGATTGACTATCGCCGCCGTACGCTCGAGCAAGTCAAGTGCTATCACACGCCGCTGGGCCCCGAGGCCGACCAGGCGTTGCAAGAGGCTTTTGCTCAGTTATCAGATACGCCACCTCAGGATCCCGTGCTCTTGATCGAGCATCGTGAAATCACCGCTAAAAAACGCGCAGGTAGCGTGGTGTGGTTTGATTTTGCAACCCTATGCGGTGGGCCTCGCTCGCAGAATGACTATCTTGAGATCGCCAGTCGGTTTCACGCCGTGATTCTTTCTGACGTACCAAAGATGGGACCCAAGCACGCCTCCGAGGCCAGACGGTTTACTTGGCTGATCGATGTTTTCTATGATCACAAGGTCAAATTGATCATGTCGGCCGCGTGTGAACCTGAGGAAATCTACACCTCGGGTCCGATGTCAAACGAGTTTCATCGCACTGTTTCACGCATTTTAGAAATGCAGTCCAAGGAATATCTGGATTCCGAGCAGCGCGATACCGTCAGTCTCTAAGGTCATTATTCATGAACACTCGCGTTCTAACCGGCATCACGACGTCGGGCACTCCTCATCTGGGCAATTATGTCGGTGCGATCAGGCCTGCGATTCAAGCGAGCCTTGAAAAAAATGTTGATGCATTTTTCTTTCTCGCGGATTATCACGCGCTGATCAAGTGCGAAGATGCCGATCGGATTGCACGCTCACGACTGGAGATCGCGGCGACGTGGTTGGCTGCGGGTCTTGATCCCGAGCGCGTCACGTTTTATCGGCAGTCCGATGTCCCTGAAATACCCGAGTTATGCTGGATGTTGACGTGCGTGACAGCCAAGGGACTGATGAACCGAGCGCATGCTTATAAAGCCTCAGTTGATCAGAACGTTGCCAAGAATGTCGAGCCTGATGATGGCATCACGATGGGGTTGTTTTCTTATCCTATCCTGATGGCGGCGGACATTTTGATGTTCAATGCACACAAGGTCCCGGTCGGACGTGATCAGACTCAGCATCTTGAGATGGCGCGCGATATCGCCCAGCGGTTTAATCACTTGTTTGGACAGGGCAAGGATTTTTTCGTCTTGCCCGAAGCGGTGATTGCCGAGGACGTAGCAACCTTGCCCGGCCTGGATGGTCGCAAGATGTCCAAGAGCTATAACAACACCGTCCCTCTTTTCGAGGGAGGTGCACGTGCGTTGAAAGCGGCTGTCGCCCGGATTGTGACGGATTCGCGTGGCCCGGGAGAGCCTAAGGACGCTGAAGCTTCTCATCTGTATCTTATTTACAAGGCTTTCGCGCAGCAAGCTGAGACCGCTGCATTTCGTCAAGCGTTGTCAGCAGGAATGAGCTGGGGCGATGCCAAGCAAACGCTTTGCGAGCGAATCGAGCAAGAGCTCGGACCGATGCGTGCGAACTATGAAGATTTGATGGCACATCCCGCCCGAATCGAAGAAATTCTGCAAGAAGGTGCGCGTAAGGCGCGGGCCATTGCGACCCCCTTTATTCATGAGTTGCGCCAAGCAGTGGGATTACGCACGCTTGCGAATAAAGCGAATGCCGGCGGCGCCAAGGCGGCAAAAGGCGGAGGTAAAGGCGCACGTTTTGTCAGTTTCCGGGATGAGGCTGGACAGTTTCGCTTTCGTTTTCTGGGTCAGGACGGCACGGAGCTTTTTTCTTCAGTGGCTTTCGCAGATCCCAAAAAAGCTGGCGCTGCCATGCGCGCTCTGCAGACATGCGAGCTCGAATCATTGCTGACTCTCATCGGAGAGCTTGATTTCAATCTTACCCTGGAGGGTGAAGTGGTCGCCTCAGGCGTCAAGAGCGAGACTGCTGCCCAACGCTCCGAGCGTATTGAAACGCTCAGAGCGAGTTTGCGTCCATCCGAGTGAGCACCACCCGACTTTCTACCTAACGCTTAAGCTTGGCAAAGGCGGCCGCCATGGCGCCTTGTCCCTTAGTAGCAGGTGCGGGTGCAGCGTTGCGGTTTGGTTTTGCCGACCCATTGCCACCCGCAGAGGAGCGAGCAGGTGGTGCGTCGTCATTCAACCGCATCGTCAAGGCAATTCGTTTCCGTGCAATGTCGACCTCTTGTACGCGCACTTTGACAGTTTGCCCGACGCGTACGACATCCCGAGGATCAGAGACGAATTTTTCAGCGAGCGCCGAGATGTGCACCAGGCCATCTTGATGAACGCCGATATCGACAAAGGCGCCAAAGTTTGCGACGTTGGTCACGACGCCTTCGAGAATCATGCCCGGGAGTAGATCGTTGAGCGTTTCGACGCCCTCTTTGAAGGTTGCTGTTTTGAACTCTGGACGTGGATCACGACCTGGCTTTTCAAGCTCAAGCAAAATATCCCGAACGGTCGGTACGCCAAAGCGTTCATCGGTAAATTCAGAAGGCGAGAGCCCTTTGAGTTTTTCACGGTTGCCGATCACGTCTTTCATATCGGCGGAGATTTTCTTGAGGATGCGCTCCACGACAGGATAGGCTTCAGGATGCACCGAGGAAGCATCGAGAGGATTATCGCCATTTGGAATACGCAAAAAGCCTGCGGCTTGTTCAAACGCCTTTTCGCCGAAACGCGATACTTCTTTAAGAGCGAGACGATTTGAAAAGGCTCCCTTTTCATCGCGATACGCCACGATGTTTTTGGCAAGTGTGCTGTTCAGACCTGAGACACGTGTGAGCAGCGCTGCTGAGGCGGTGTTGACGTCCACGCCGACGGCATTCACACAATCTTCGACAACCGCATCCAGAGAGCGCGCAAGTTCCCGTTGGTTCAGGTCGTGCTGATATTGACCCACGCCAATGGCCTTGGGTTCGATTTTGACAAGTTCGGCCAGTGGATCTTGCAGGCGTCGAGCGATCGAGGCTGCTCCGCGCAGGCTGACATCGAGGTCAGGAAACTCCAGCGCCGCCAGTTCAGAGGCGGAGTAGACCGAGGCCCCGGCCTCTGATACTACGACTCGCGTGAGTTTGAGGTCAGGTTGTTCGGACATCAGGTCCGCCACCAGTTTTTCTGTTTCGCGCGAGGCGGTCCCATTTCCAATCGCGACCAGTTCGATCTTGTGTCGACGGGCAATCGCCGCCAGTGTGGCGAGTGAGCCTGCGCGGTCGCGTCTGGGTTCAAAAGGATAGACTGTGGCCGTTTCAACGAGTTTGCCGGTGTGGTCGATCGCAGCGACCTTGACGCCTGTTCTGATGCCTGGATCCAGACCGAGGACTGCTTTGGGGCCAGCCGGTGCGGCAAGCAACAGATCTTTCAGGTTGGCAGCAAAGACACGGATCGCTTCTGCTTCTGCACTTTCGCGCAAGCGCGTGATCATTTCCGTTTCGAACATCGTGAGCAATTTGACGCGCCAAGTCCAGCGAGCCACATCCGCCAGCCACTTTGCCCGAGGTGTGGGAGCTGCGTCAAAAAGATCCCGTCCAAGTTTTAGAAATTGAGCCACTCGCTCAACGCAAGGGTGTGGCACCAAAACATCCTGGCTCGCCTCGAGTCCAATGCGCAACTCAAGTACCCCTTGTTGGCGACCGCGGAGCATGGCGAGCACTCGATGCGAGGGCAGTGTGCGCAGGGGTTCGCTAAATTCGAACCAGTCGCGGAAATTCGCCCCCTCGGCTTCTTTGCCTTCGGCTACCTTGGAATACAGATAGCCATGCGACCATAAATGCGTGCGCATATCGGCCAGCAAGTCGGCATTTTCGGCATAGCGTTCGGCGAGGATATCTCGAGCCCCATCTAACGCAGCCTTGGGTTCTGCAATATTTGCATCCGGATTTAAATATTGTCCAGCAAGCGTCAGCGGATCGCAGCCGAGGTCAGCCAGGATGGCATCTGCCAGGGGTTCGAGTCCGGCTTCTCGGGCAATCTGGGCGCGTGTGCGACGCTTGACCTTGAAGGGGGCGTATAAGTCTTCAAGTCGTTGCTTGGTATCCGCCTGTTGAATCGACTTTTCAAGCTCGGGTGTGAGCTTTTGCTGTTCGGTGATCGAAGCCAGAATCGCCGCCCGACGGTCTTCGAGATCTCGCAGATACAGTAGGCGAGTATCCAGATTGCGCAACACTGTGTCGTCCAGGCCCCCGGTGGCTTCTTTGCGGTAGCGGGCGATAAAAGGGACAGTTGCGCCATCCTTGAGCAATTCAATGACGGCCGTGACCTGCTGGGGTCTGATGCCCAGTTCCTCGGCGAGCTGGGCAGTGATGCGTTGCTCGGCCTGTGCGGCGGTGACGGGCGCGGCCAAGGTCGAGGACGGGGTGGAGCTTGAATGGCTGGTGCTTGAATCGCTCATTGTTTCCAGAACTTTAATGATGACAACAAACGGACGATTTTGCCACAAGACTGAATTCGGCCCCGTTTCGACGGGGTATGATCCGGCTTGCCCTTTGGTGTCCTTTATGCAAGAACCTACGATTTCCGAGCTTTTCTCTCTTGATGGCCCTCTGGCCGTCATGTCTCCTGGCTTTCGCGTCCGGCCCTCCCAGATTGAGCTTGCCCAGGCTGTTGAGCGCACCATTGCCGAGCGCTCAACACTGGTGGCTGAGGCAGGGACTGGCACAGGTAAAACCTGGGCTTACCTGGTGCCCGCTTTACTTGGAGGAGGAAAGGTTCTGGTCTCGACCGGGACGCGTACCCTCCAGGACCAGTTGTTTGCGCGTGATTTGCCCAGGGTCCGAGAGGCCTTGAGTCTGCCAGCCTCGATCGCGCTTTTAAAAGGGCGTGGTAATTATGTGTGCCACTATCACCTGGAGCGAATTCAGGGAGAGGATCGGTCTCTGCATTCGCGGGCTGAGGTCCAGCAGTTGCGTCATATCCAAACGTTTACACAGCAGAGCAACACAGGCGATCGCGCCGACTTGCCTTCGGTTCCCGAGGATGCGGAAATTTGGCAGCGTGTGACCTCCACGCGTGAAAATTGTCTCGGACAGGATTGCCCCAATGTGCGAGATTGTTTTGTCCTCAAAGCGCGTCGCCAGGCACAGGAGGCAGATGTTGTCGTGATCAATCACGCCTTGTTCATGGCGGATTTGATGCTGCGTGACGAGGGGATTACAGATTTGTTACCTGCCGCGGATACGGTGATCTTTGATGAGGCCCATCAGCTGCCTGACACGGCAACGCGTTTCCTCGGAACAAGTATTTCGACTCACCAGCTATTAGATTTATCTAAGTTGGTAGAAACCGCAGGTTTGGCGCATGCACGCGAGCTGACGAACTGGTCGGAGCAGGCGCGTCGGATTGAGCACGCCGCCAAGGAACTCAGGCTGAGCTGCGCTGCGCTTGAGAAAATGCCCGCGCGTAGAGTGACTTTCGAAGCCTTCCCCTCGCCAGAGAGCTTTGATGCTGCGCGCGATGTGTTGCAATTAGCTCTTGATGAGATTGCACGCATGCTTTCCAGTGTTGAGGAAAAGCATCCTGATTTGGCTGCGGCTGCGCGCAGCTGCCACGAACTTGCAGAGCGCTTATCCCAATGGGGAAAGCCGGGTCGAACGAGTCATGCTGCGCTTGAGGATGAGCAGGAGGTTGTGCGCTGGGTTGAATTAGGCCTGCACCATGTTCGCTTGCATGCCGCGCCGCTCTCGGTCGCGGAGGCGTTTTCACGCTATCGACAGGGGGGGCAGGCTTGGATCTTTACTTCCGCGACCTTGTCTGTCCATGGGGACTTTTCACACTTCACCTCTCGTCTGGGGCTAGAAAAAGCCGAAACGCTGCGCATGGAGTCCCCGTTTGATTATGCGAATCAAGCTTTGTTATTCGTACCTAGGTCGCTACCTCCTCCTCAGTCGGCGGATTTTTTACCTGCGTTCGTCGACACCTTGATGCCGTTGATTCAGGCCAGTCAGGGAGGCGCCCTGGTTTTATGCACGACGTTGCGTGCGGTCGAGCGTGTGGCGGGGTTGCTGGCGGACGCTTACGATCGGCTTGGTTTGACTTGGCCAATCATGCGCCAAGGCAACGGTACGCGTCGGGATTTGCTCGAGCGGTTTCGCACACTTGACCATGCCGTGCTGGTGGGGAGTGCAAGTTTTTGGGAAGGGATTGATGTGGCCGGTGATCGTTTGACCCTCGTGGCGATTGATAAGTTACCCTTCGCGCCGCCGGATGATCCCGTGCTTGAGGCGCGTCTAAAGGCTTGTCGCAGTCGTGGCGGCAACCCCTTTATGGAGTATCAGCTTCCTGAGGCTGCAATTGCGCTCAAACAAGGAGCGGGTCGGCTCATTCGCACCGAGACAGACTGGGGCGTGCTGATGGTGGGTGATACCCGTCTGGTTGACAAGCCTTATGGAAAACAACTTTGGCGGGGCTTGCCGCCTTTTGCAAGGACACGCGACGTTGAGGAGGCTGTGGCCTTTTATCAACGCCACAGCGCTCCGATTGATGCGACTTAGAACAGACGCAGTGGGTTCCAGGCGCTGTACTTATTGGGGAAACCTTCGCTGATCAGCTTGGTTTTGGGAAAGTTTTGCAGCAAGACCCGCTCTGCATCGTTGCGAAGTTCCGTCATGCCAAGCTTTTCATAAGACATCATCATGATGTACAAGGCCGATTCGGCAGCGGGCACACCCTGGTAGTCGGTGATCACGCTCTGGGCGCGGTTGATGGCCGCGACGTAGGCGTAGCGATCGTAATAGAAGCGTGCAACGGCGAGTTCATTTTCGGCCATTGTATTGACCAGCCAGTTCAGGCGCTTGCGCGCATCGGGTGTGTAACGGCTTTCTGGGAACTGCTGTACGAGCTCGGTAAAGGCGGCAAAAGACTGACGCAGCGCGCGCACGTCACGCTCGCCTGGATTTTGACGCGTCAGACCCGAAAATACGGCGCTGGGCGGCGTGAAGTTGATGAGTCCCTTGAGGTACAGCACGTAATCCATCGAGGGATTGCCGGGGTATTGTTGCTGAAAACGATTGAGTGTCCCCAGGGCAAGCTCAGGCTCTTTGTCTTTCCATTGGCAATAGGCCAGATTAATCTGGGCCTGCTGCGCATACACACCAAACGGGAAGCGTGCCTCAACCGCCGCAAAGCGCTCTTTGGCAACGCGCCAGTTTGCCGCATTCATTTCGGTTTTGCCGTCTTGGAACAGTCGCTCAGCATTCCAGTTCGCTGTGGGATCGTATTCCGGAGCCTTCGTGCCGCAGCCGGCAATGACCACCAATGCGGCGAGCATTAGCAAAACACGGCTGGCAAGCTGGCTGAGCGCGAGTGTAGGAAGAAAAGAAAGGGCGGTGCGACTCATCACGAGATGATCCTTGGTGTTAGCATTCTCCACTGATTATAAGACGAGTCGAAATGCCTGATACCCCTATTTCTGAAGATGCCCTCCCGGACGACGAACCCCTGATTTTTCTGGTGACGGATGAGATGCCGCTCGAGCGGCTGGACAAGGTCCTGGCTCAGTTGGTGCCTCAGCACTCCCGTAGTCGTCTTCAAGCCTGGATTGAGCGCGGGCATGTGCTTGTCAACGGCCAGGTCGCACGTGTTCGCCAGACGCTGCGAGAGGATGACGTGATCACTGTTTATGCTCAGCCATCCCCGGAAGAAGGCGCATTCAAGGCCGAACCGATCGATTTCGAGGTGATGGGTGAAAGTCCTGACTGGGTCGTCGTAAACAAACCAGTCGGTCTTGTGACCCATCCTGGTGCCGGCAACTGGAGTGGGACGCTGTTGAACGGATTGCTTTACCGCTATCCAGAGTTGGCCCAAGTGGCGCGAGCGGGGATTGTGCACCGTCTCGATAAAGATACTTCGGGACTGTTGGTGGTAGCTAGAAACGAGGTGGCTCAAACGCATTTGGTTCGGCAGCTCCAGGCTCGAACCATGGGGCGCGAATATCTGGCTCTGGCGCATGGGCGGATGTTGGGCGCGGGGACGGTGGATCGTCCGATTGGACGGGATCCGCGGGTACCTGTTCGTATGAGCGTCGAGCGTCCAAGCGCTCCCAAACCTGCTGTCACGCATTACGCGCTGATGCGCGTAGGTGAGTACCACGGTTCCAATATCTCCCAAGTCAGTTGTCGTCTGGAGACCGGCCGCACCCACCAGATCCGCGTGCATCTGGCGAGCTTGGGTCATCCCCTGTTGGGCGATACGCTATACGGTGGAAGAATTTTGGGTGATGCGAATCGGCAGATGCTTCATGCTTATCAACTTCGATTCGAAGATCCGGGCACAGGTGGCGAGGTGTCTTTTAGCGCGCCGCCAGCCGAGGATTTATCGAGAGTCCAAGATCAAATCCAATGGAAATAAACACTCAATCCTCCATTCCTGTCATTCGTCCTGCCAAAGCCTGGTCTGGCGTCCATACTTTTTGTACGACCCGCGTGGGAGGTGTGGGCCGACCTCCTTACGACTCCTTCAATCTGGGTCTTGGGGCGGGTGACCTTCCCGAGACAGTGTTGACGAATCGGGGTTTGCTCGCCCAGTTGATCCCGCAGGAGCCTGCCTGGTTGCAACAAGTGCACGGCGTGCGCGTGGTCGATGCGGATGACCCTAAAAATTTTGTATCGGCAAACTCTCCACCTGCGGCGGATGCTTCAGTGACCACGCAACATGAGCGTGTGCTGGCTGTTTTGACTGCGGACTGTCTGTCTGTCGTATTGGCGGATGATCGAGCAACGGTGCTGGGTGCGGCGCATGCCGGCTGGAAAGGTCTGGCAGCGGGCGTGCTCGAGGAAACACTGTCCCTCATGAAGCGCAAACAGCCTGATGCCATGGGTTGGCGTGCCTGGATCGGTCCCGGAATTGGTGCTGCTGCTTTTCAAGTGGGTGCGGACGTGTGCCAGGCGTTTGCAGCCGAGCTTGCGCTTGAGCCCAGCCTGTGTGTCCCTGATCCTGCAGTCTGCGACCGCTGGAGACTTGATCTGGCGGGTCTTGCGCGGTTACGTCTCTCCAAGATGGGTGTGGGTGATGTTGAGCTGAGCCATTGCTGCACAGCCACCAATCCTAAGCAATTCTTTTCCTATCGACGTGATCGTCAGACTGGTCGCATGGCCACGTTGGCTTGGCTCAGTCATCATCCTGAGTCAAATGATGAAAAGGTGGGGCGGGATCCATGAATGACGTTTGCGTCCGTTTCCCCTGATTGACATTATTTGTATTGCAGCGCAGGATTGAAACGCCGTGTGCATATAAAGGTCACGATTTGAATTTTCCATTTCCTGATGGTTGGACTCCACCAGCCGGTATCTCTCCCGAAGCCCTCGTCAAGATTCAGCAGGATTTTTTGGAGGGCTGGCAACGCATCTCAAAAGATGCAGCCGATGGACATTTAACTCCCTTAAAAGACAGACGTTTTGCCGGGACGGCCTGGGCAAGCAGTCCTCCGCATCTGATGATGGCGCACTTGTATTTGCTTTCTGCTGACGCGATGAGTCGCATGGTGACAGCCTCGGAAGCTGCGCCAGAGGTCAAAAACCGTTTGGAGTTTTCCATCAGCCAGTGGCTCGATGCTTTGTCTCCTGCCAATTTTTTAGCGACGAATCCCGAGGCACAAGCAGCACTTGTAGAGTCGGGCGGTGAGACACTTGTCTCGGGTATGAGTAATTTGCTCAGTGATTTGCAAAAGGGACGCATTACTCAAACGGACGAAACTAAATTCAAGCTTGGTGAAAACGTTGCGACGACACCAGGTTCGGTGGTGTTCCAAAATCCGTATTTTCAGTTGCTCCAGTACGCACCCACCACACCGACTGTATTTCAGAAACCTATTTTGTTGGTGCCCCCATGTATCAACAAGTTTTACATCCTTGATCTCCAACCGGAAAACTCTTTTGTCCGCTTTCTCGTGGAACAAGGGTTTACCGTCTTTCTGATTTCATGGCGTAATCCGATCGCCGAAGAGAACGATGGAATGGAGAAAGCCACCTGGGATGATTATCTCGAGCAAGGCGTTCTCAAAGCGATCGAAGTGACACAGGCGATTTCCAGACAAAAACAGATCAATGCTCTGGGCTTCTGTGTGGGAGGAACGATGCTGGCGACGGCGCTTGCCGTGGCGGCAGCCAGAGGCCAAGAGCCGGTCTCGTCAGTGACGATGCTGACTGCGATGATTGATTTTCGAGACACGGGCATGCTGGGTGTTTTTGTCGACGAGCAACATGCGCAATTGCGCGAACGGCAAATCGGTCAGGGCGGATTCATGTCTGCGCGCGAACTTGGTTCAACGTTTTCTTTTTTGCGTCCGAATGAACTCGTGTGGAACTATGTTGTTTCCAATTATCTGAAAGGTGAAACACCCGTCGCTTTTGATTTGCTCTTCTGGAATAGTGACGGTACAAATTTGCCGGGTCCGTTTTTCACATGGTATTTCCGCAATACCTATCTCGAAAACAAGCTGCGTCAACCGAATGCGCTGAAATGTTGCGGCGTACCGATCGATATGCGCAAAGTCAAGATTCCGGCTTTCATCTATGCCTCGCGCGAGGATCATATTGTTCCGTGGCAGTCCGCCTTTGCCACGCTTTCATTGTTTTCGGGCGAGAACACTTTTGTTCTGGGTGCGTCGGGCCATATTGCTGGTGTGATCAATCCACCGGCAAAAAACAAACGAAGTTATTGGGTGGGGCCGACGGAGTCAAAAACTCAGGATCCAGAAAAATGGGATCACGAGGCAACAGAGAAACCAGGGAGCTGGTGGCCGACTTGGGTCGAATGGCTCGCCACGCAGAGCGGCAAACGGGTGCGTGCACCCAAGCAAGCGGGTCGCGCGCCGTTTGATGTGCTCGAGGCAGCACCCGGTTCATATGTCAAGGTGAGGGCAGTCTAACTTCAGTTCAAAGTATCGTGCAGGGCAACCAGGGGAGAACCAGTATGAGTGCAAAGATTGCGTATGTCACAGGTGGTATGGGTGGAATCGGAACTGCGATTTGTCAGCGTCTGGCCAAGGATGGTATGACAGTCATTGCTGGTTGTGGTCCAAGTCGTGACCATCAGCAGTGGATTGATGAACAGGCCGCTCTGGGTTACACGTTCTATGCGTCTGTCGGAAACGTCTCCGATTGGAACTCTTGCGAAGCGGCATTTAAAAAGGTTGTCGCAGAGCACGGCCCCGTCGATGTTTTGGTGAACAATGCTGGCATCACCCGCGACGGAGTATTCCGTAAAATGTCACTTGATGATTGGCGTGCCGTGATGGATACCAACCTGAACAGCTTGTTTAACGTGACCAAGCAAGTGATCGACGGAATGGCTGATCGTGGATTTGGGCGTATCATTAACATCAGTTCAGTGAACGGACAGAAAGGGCAGTTTGGCCAATGTAATTACGCAACGGCCAAGGCGGCCATTCATGGTTTCACCATGTCGCTGGCGCTCGAGGTTGCCAGCAAAGGTGTGACGGTCAATACCGTTTCGCCTGGCTATATCGGGACAGACATGGTGCGGGCTATTCGTCCGGATGTGCTTGAGAAAATTATTGCTACCATTCCTGTCAAACGACTTGGACGGCCTGAGGAAATTGCTTCTATCATTGCCTGGATCGCGTCTGAGGAATCAGGGTTTTCGACCGGAGCGGATTTCTCACTGAACGGTGGTTTGCACATGGGTTAGTTCAGGCGAATGCGCCGGGTGGGTTGTTGACCTGCTCGGCGAGTATTTAAAATGGATAAATAGACAGTAGATCTGGGGACAAGTAATGACTGAAGCAGCAGCGGGCGCCGTTGTACGCCTGATTAAAAAGTATCCTAATCGCCGGCTGTACGATACACAGACCAGCACTTACATCACATTGGCTGATGTCAAACAGCTTGTATTGGAAAATGAGTCATTCAAAGTTGTCGATGCCAAGTCGTCCGAGGATCTGACGCGCAGCATTTTGCTACAGATTATTCTCGAAGAGGAGAGCGGTGGAATGCCGATGTTCTCTTCGACGATGCTTGCTCAGGTGATTCGTTTTTATGGCCACGCGATGCAAGGCATGATGGGCTCGTACCTCGAAAAAAATATCCAGGCTTTCATGGAAATTCAGGAACGGATGGCAGACCAGTCAAAAGGTCTTTATGGCACGAATCAGTTCGCACCTGAGGCTTGGTCGCAATTCATGAGCGCACAGACGCCTATGGTGCAAAACATGATGAACAGCTACGTCGAGCAAAGCAAGAACTTGTTTTCCCAGATGCAGGACAAGATGCAAGACCAGACGCGCACCATGTTCTCGACATTCCCTTTCCCACCCGGGTCGCCGGCTGAGAAAGGGAAAAACTAATACAGCTCAACCCTGTGCAACGCGCAGGGCGATGTGATCCAGCGCCTCCTGCACCTGATCGATCAGTATCAAACACAGATCGCCAGGCTGCAGTTTGGCCAGCGCAGTATCGATGGCCAGAAACTCGCCCCGGATTTCCACAATATCTTTGGTTCTTGACACATTCTGCAAACCTTTTTGCAAAAGTGCGAGCACTTCGCCGTCTTCGCGACCGCGTTGACATTGATCCTGATACAAAATGGCCTGATCGAAGACTTCGCCGAGGATCTCGGTCTGGCGCACGATGTCCTCGTCACGGCGATCACCTGCGCCGCTGATGACGACCATGCGTCGTTTGGCCGGGATCGTTTCGACGGCCTGAATCAATGCTTGAATGGCATCCGGATTGTGTCCATAGTCGGCCACGACCGTGGCGCCCCTGTAGTCGAACACATTAAAGCGACCAGGTGCAGTTTGGGCATCGTTGACAAACGTGGACACACCAGTCGTGATGGTTTGCCAGTCGAGGCCCAGTGCCCAGGCCGCTGCGATCGAGGCCATTGCATTTTCATTTTGGAATGTGATGGTGCCATTGCGTGTGAGCGGAATCGATTTGAGCGCAATCCTGTGTTCGCGACCACCCTCAGCGGCCACGACATGATCGCCATCGATATACACGACGCGTTTACCTTGGGCCCGGTGCGTATTGAGAGCGGGATTGAGGCGGTCGATTGAAAAGAGCGTGACTGAACCCGGGCAAGCGTCCGCCATTTTAAGAACCATGGGATCAGACGCATTCAAGACGGCCGTGCCATTGGGGGCGACGTTTTGAACAATGACGCGTTTGACGAGTGCGAGATGATCGATGGTGTTGATGAAATTCATACCAAGATGATCACCGACTCCGAGGTTGGTGACGACTGCGACATCGCATTTGTCAAATCCAAGCCCTTCGCGCAAGATGCCACCACGCGCTGTTTCAAAGACGGCTGCATCCACATCGGGGTGCATGAGCACATTGCGAGCGCTACGAGGACCGCTGCAGTCTCCGGTGTCGATGCAGCGATGTTCGATATAGACGCCATCGGAGTTGGTCATGCCGACGCGTTTGCCGCTTGTTTTCAACAAGTGCGCGGTTAACCTGACGGTTGTTGTCTTGCCGTTGGTCCCTGTCACGGCGACCACGGGGATCCGGGCGTTGTCACCCTCGGCGAACATCGTGGATATGATCGCTTCCCCCACGGGACGCGCTTTGCCGAAAGAGGGGCTCAAGTGCATACGCAGACCTGGCGCGGCATTGATTTCAACAATTCCGGCACGTTGTTCTTCCATGGGTTTGATCACGGTCTCGGCGACGAGATCGACGCCGGCAATATCAAGTCCCACCATTTGCGCTGCGGTCACCATTCTCGCGGCCAATTCCGGATGCACTTCGTCAGTGACATCAGTCGCGCTTCCGCCCGTACTCAGGTTCGCATTGTTACGCAGCAAAATGCGCTGACCCTTTTCCGGAATGGACTGTGCGTTCAGTCCCTGGTTGGCGAGTGTGGCCAGTGCGATTTCATCGAGCCGAATTTTTGTCAATGCCGTGGCGTGTCCGTCTCCACGCAAAGGATCTAAATTCACTGTTTCAACCAGTTGCGCGATGCTGTGCTGGCCATCGCCGATGACGCTGGGCGGATCACGTCTCGCGGCGGCAACGAGTTGGTTGCCGATCACCAGCATCCGGAAGTCGTGACCGGGTATGTATTGCTCGATGATGACATCGCTGCTGATCGTGCTGGCGACATCAAACGCTTTATTGAGCTGTTCACGCGTTTCGATATTGACGGCGACCCCTTTGCCCTGATTGCCATCGCGGGGTTTGACCACCACGGGTAATCCGATGCGGGTCGCGATTTCCCAGGCTTCATCCTGGTCGCGGGCGACATGTCCCTGCGGAACAGGGACACCCGCCGCCTGAAGGAGCATTTTGGTGAGGTCTTTATCTTGGGCGATTGCTTCGGCGATTGCGCTGGTGCCGCTCGTCTCTGCCGCTTGAATACGTTTTTGTTTGCTGCCCCAGCCAAACTGTACCAAGCTACCTTCTGTGAGCCTGCGATAAGGAATGCCCCGTGCAACTGCGGCATCCACAATCGATCCTGTGCTGGGTCCCAGACGTACATCCTCGTCCAACTCCCGTAGTTCGCTCAGGGCCTGTTTGACGTCAAAGGGCGTGTCATCGAGCGCTGCCTGGCAAAGATTCTCCGCGAGTTCCAGGGCACGTCTTCCCACAGGTTCTTCTGTGTATTGAAAAACAATCTGGAAAACGTTTTGCTCGGGCGTCGCGGTCGTTTGACCAAAAGCGACAGGGCAGCCTGCTGCGGCCTGCAAGCCAAGCGCGATGGCTTCCAACGCATGTGCGACCGTGATGGGGTCTTTATGTCCCAGAGGGCGCAGCGGTTTGATTTCCGGGAATCGTGCTCGCAGTCTTGTGACAAAGCCGGGCATCTTGTCTAGGTCTGCCTCGTCGCCTGCACATGTCACGACGGCCTCGATGGCGGTGTGACGGCTCCATAAGTTAGGACCACGTAGAGCGCGAATTCTTGAAACTTCCATGTCGATTCCTGAGGATGAGGAGGTGGAACGTATTAAATCAATGAATGAGTTGAGTGAGTCAGTGCCATTCAAAAGCGATCAGACCCGCTTCGATCAAATCCGGTGTAACACCCAGCGACCATGCGGCGGCGGCAGCGGCGAGCACACTCGTGATGTGTTCGCGCTGTGTGTCTTGACGGGTCACAGGGATGGACGCGATCGTACAGAGATTTCGGCGAACCGATCCATGCGCCAAAATGAGTTGGCCGTGCTCAACGAAGACAGCGCGTTCCCCGTTGGCAACATGATTGACCAGTGCAGGCAGTTTGGCCTGACTGCTAAAGAGTGTCACTTTGCCGTCGCAATAATCCGCAAGCGCCATGACACGAGCATCTTCTGCATTCAGGACAGCCATGCCATGAGGCAAGACGACGTCCATCTGGGTACGGTAGATATTGATGAGATCTTGTTCGTCTAGTATTTCGTAAGCGGCAAGGTCTTGAGTCCAGTCCACATTTGTGATGATGCCGACCTCACAACGCTCGTAGGCGAGACCTTCAGTCAAAATTTGTTTGCAACCGTTTTCAATGATGACCGCTTGCACTTCCCTGTTCAGAAGCACACGTCGTCCATTCGCGTGGTCCGCACAGTTTCCCGAGTGCAAACGGCGATGATCGACGAACAGGCCCTCGCTGCATGCCAGACCCGTTTTCCAACCATGCAAAGATAAAAGTTTGAAAAGTAGTTTGCCCGTCAGTGTTTTGCCACTGGTACCGGTGATTCCCGTGACGGGAATGCGTGCCATGTCCCCGGGGGGGAAGGTGTAGCCTACGATGTCCCGTCCAACTTGTCGTGCTTTGCCTTGAGCAGGCTTGAGATGCATGAGCAAGCCCGGACCCGCGTTGACCTCCACAATCGCGCCTTGTTGCGCGGCGAGGGGTTTGGAAATGTCTTGGGCGACAAGATCAATCCCCGCAATGTCCAGGCCGACAATGCGAGCCGCCGTACATGCAACGGCGGCCACTTCGGGATGCACTTGTTCGGTACAGTCAAAGGCGACATTGCCGTTACGCTGAATGGTGATTGTTTTGCCGATGGGGGGGACATCGTCCGGTCCAAAGCCTTGCCGTTTGATTTCGAGCATGACTGCCGAATCCAGGCGAACGTAATTGAGCGGTTGATCTTCTTCGTGTCCGCGTCGCGGATCGGCATTGAGTTGCGTGTCGATGAGTTCGCGAATACTGCTTATGCCATCGCCAGTGACTGTCGCATCCTGGCCTTTGGCTGCGGCGATGAGTTTTCCCCCCACCACCAGCAGTCTGTGCTCGTCGCCGCGGATGAATTGTTCAACGAGTACACCTGACCCTTCCTCGATTGCGACGGCGTACGCCCGTTCAATTTCCTCTTTTGTTGACAGATTCGTGAAGACGCCGCGTCCATGGTTACCGTCACTAGGCTTGACCACGACGGGCAGGCCTAAATCGACTGCGGCTTCCCAGGCATCCTCGACGTTTGCGACCTCTCGGCCGACCGGTACGGGCACGCCACAGGCACGTAATAAGCTCTTGGTCAGATCTTTGTCGCGCGAGATGGTCTCAGCAATCGCGCCAGTGTTGTCAGTTTCAGCGGTCCAGATGCGTCGCTGGTTCACGCCATAGCCCAACTGCAACAAGTTGCCGGAGCTCAGTCTGATCGCTGGAATGTCACGGTCATCCGCGGCATCCACAATGCAAGCAGTGCTGGGCCCGAGGCAAAAGCGCTGTCGCAAATCATGAAGCGTATCAACCATGGGCTTGACCTCGAGTGCTTGATCCTCGAGTGCATTCAGAATGAGTGTGCGCGCGAAAGCCAATGCCTGGCGCGTCACGTTCTCATGCCATGCGCGCACGACGACCTTGTACAGGCCAGGTTGGGAAGTCGCACGCGTTTGACCGAACCCTCCGGGCATGCCCGCCAGTTGCTGTAAGACGAGCGTGAGATGCTCAAGCAGGTGAGGCGGCCAAATGCCTGCGGCCAGCACGGATGGGGTGTCTTTGGTGGCTTCAATCCCTGGCCCAGGCTGGATAAGCGCTGGCACGGCTTTGATTAAGCGTTCGTAGGCGGCTAGAACTTTGGGGGCGGGAAGTGCTTGAAACCCGTCAAACTGTATCCAGGCCTCGATGACCGGGCGGTAGGTCCAGATATTCGGCCCGCGTAAATAAATGTCACGCCGGGTCGAGATGTCACATGTGCTCATAGGAAACAGTTTGGCTGCAGTAAAAGAGTATTTTGTTGCGCTGCACAACGTCATGCATGTGTCATTATCGCAGCAAAAAAGGTGTTTGGCGGGGCCTGACACATCGCGAGATCAATGCTTGGAGCATATGCTAGTTATACTTGCGAGGTGAACAGATTATTGAGCCAGCCAAATTTTCCCAATGAACAGCTTTCTGTTGCAGTCGGCGTTCCAGACTGACGAGCCCCTTCTGCCGCAGCAATGACACCTCTCGCATCCTCTGAGTCCACTCTCAGCCCATCCTTGCCCAGTAGTTGGTCAGACACTCTGACAGCGCTGCTGGAGCCGGATGAGCACGTCATTTCCTGGCTTGAGCCTGACCTGGACGACCGGCTGTATTTTGCGACGGGTGCGCTGGTCTTGACATCGCGTCGGCTGTTTTCAAGAGCGCCCGGCTCGACGGACTGGCTAGTCTGGACTGTATCCACGTCCCAGTCGCTTCAGCATCGCGATCATGCTGGAGTCGGTGCCATCGAGTTGTTTGATGGCGCAAACCGCCTCGGGATCTGGCGCCATACGCTAGGTATTGTTCCGGCTGTGGCGCGCATGGTCGAACTGTTTGGCAATTTACAAAAAAAATTACGCGACCCAAATGCTGAGATCGTGGTCGATGCGGCCTCTTGTCCTGCTTGTGGCACACCTTACGCACCTGACCAGGATGAGTGCGCGGTTTGTGATGCCGCCCCGACCGGACCGAGCGATACCTGGGCGTTGCTGCGTTTGGCGCGATTTGCCAAACCTTATCGGATACCGTTGCTTGTCGGATTGTTGTTGACGCTGATGTCGACTGCAGCCTCGCTGGTGCCCCCATACCTCACCATGCCGTTGATGGATGACATTCTGATTCCTTTTCAGAATGGCAAGCCTATTGACTACGATTTAGTGACCCTTTACTTGACGGGTCTGGTTGTGGCTGCTTTGCTTGCCTGGTTGCTGGGATGGGCCCGAACCTATCTCTTGTCCTGGGTCAGTGAACGTATCGGCGCGGACTTGCGCACGACGACATTCAATCATCTTCAGACATTGTCCCTGCAGTTTTTCGGCGGCAAGCGAACAGGCGATTTGATGGCGCGTATTGGTAGCGAAACGGATCGCATCAATTTATTTCTGTCTTTGCATTTCCTTGATTTCGTCAACGATGTCTTGATGATTTTGATGACGGCCGCGATCTTGCTGTCCATTGATCCATGGTTGGCAGTCACGACACTGGTTCCATTGCCGGTCATTATTTGGATGATTCATCTGGTCAGGGATCGCTTGCGTTTCGGTTTTGAAAAAGTTGACCGCTCTTGGAGCGAGCTGACCAATGTGCTGGCCGATACGATTCCCGGAATCCGTGTGGTTAAAGCATTCGCTCAGGAAAAACGTGAAGTCGCACGCTTTAGAGAGGCGAATGATCGCTACCTGAATGTGAACGACCGTATCAACAAGATCTGGGCGCTCTTTGCCCCGACCGTTACTTTTCTGACAGAGATCGGTTTGTTGGTAGTTTGGATTTTTGGTATCACTCAAGTTGCCTCCAGCGCGATTAGCGTCGGTGTGTTGGCGGCATTCTTAGCTTATATCGGTCGTTTCTACACTCGACTGGATTCGATGAGCCGGATCGTGACCTATACCCAACAGGCCGCAGCGGGTGCCAAACGAATTTTCGATATTCTGGATCACGTCTCAAGTGTCCCCGATGCGCAACGCCCCGTGCCTCTAGACCGGATGGAGGGTCGGATCGAGATTCGCAATGTGGGTTTCCGTTACGGAAGTCGTACCGTGTTGCGAAACGTTAATCTGAGCATTGGTGCGGGGGAAATGATCGGACTGGTCGGGCATAGTGGCTCCGGCAAGAGTTCACTGGTCAACCTGATCTGTCGCTTCTACGATGTCACCGAGGGTGGTATTCGTGTCGATGGCGTGGATATTCGCTCCTATTCGCTCAACTCTTTCCGAAGCAACATTGGTCTGGTGTTGCAAGAGCCTTTCCTGTTTTTTGGCACGATTGCCGAAAATATTGCTTACGGAAAGCCGACCGCGACACGCGAGGAGGTCATCGCAGCAGCCAGAGCGGCTCGTGCGCACGAATTTATTTTGAGACTTCCTCAGGGCTACGATTCTCTGGTGGGAGAGCGTGGACAGGCTTTGTCAGGTGGTGAGCGTCAACGTATTTCTATTGCGCGCGCCTTGCTGATCGATCCTCGCATTTTGATTCTCGATGAAGCGACTTCGTCGGTTGATACGACAACAGAAATGGAAATCCAGGAGGCTCTGGATAATTTGATTCAGGGTCGTACGACTATTGCGATTGCGCACCGACTCAGCACGTTGCGTAAAGCCGACCGCTTGGTCGTACTTGACCGCGGGCAAGTCGTCGAGATCGGTAATCATGAGGATCTCTTGGCGCGCGGTGGCGCCTATCACGCTTTGTACGAAGCACAAACGCGTCAAGTGGATGCGGAACCTCCTCTCCCAAGTTCAAGTGAGGCGAGCAATGGTTGATTTTCAGCTCACGCGCAACTTGGCTGGGCGGCTCGTCCTGAGGCTTTCTGATGGCACGACACACGAAGGCGTTACGCCTGTGCGCGCGTACCCTGTTCAGTCTCCCCAGGAGTTTGTCGCGTTGATGAGCACTGAAGGTAAGGAGGTGCTCTGGATTGAACGCCTGGCTGACGTGCCCGAGGATATCCGAGCGCTCGTTAATGAAGAAATCGCCTCGCGCGAGGTCATGCCTGTGATCCAGCATCTGACCAAGGTCTCAACCTATTCGACACCGAGCACCTGGGAGGTTGTGACGGATCGCGGTCCGACCAAATTCGTCCTGAAGGGTGAGGAGGATATCCGTCGCCTGAACGGAGGTACCCTCATCATTACTGACAGTCACGGTCTGCGTTTTTATGTGGCGGACATGCAGCAGCTCGATAAACATAGTCGCCGAATTCTCGATCGCTTCCTTTAAATCAAAAGCGATGCTCAAGTCAGCTTGATGAGCTGCTTGCCAAAATTTTCTCCTTTGAGTAAGCCAACAAAAGCTTTTGGAGCGTTCGCAAGACCCTCAGTCACAGACTCTTTAAATTTAAGTTTGCCCTGTGTCACGAGTGCGTATAAATTTTCCCTGATTCCTGGCCAGGTCTCGCGTTTGTCCGACACGATGAAGCCCTGGACACGGATGCGATTGATCAGAATAGAGCGCAGCGTGCGATAAGCGTGCGGTTCACGGTTGAACTCGGACACCATGCCACAAAGAGCAATGCGTGAACCGACACGCATGTGCGTGAGCAGTGTCTCAAAAATTGCGCCGCCAACATTTTCAAACAAACAGTCAATCCCTGTGGGAACCGCCGCAGCGAGTTCTTTGGCAAAGTGAGTGGATCGGTGGTCGACGCAGACATCAAAGCCAAGCTCTTGGGTCACATAACGGCATTTTTCAGGTCCGCCCGCGATGCCAATCACACGGCATCCATTGAGTTTGGCGAGTTGACCGACCACGCTGCCAACGGCGCCAGAGGCGGCATCCACCACCACGGTTTCCTCGGGTCTGGGCTGACAAATATCGATGAGTCCGGTCCATGCCGTGATGCCAGGCATGCCCAGGACACCTAAATAAGCGGAGGGGCTCACAGCTTCTGTGTGAATCAAGGTGACCGCGCTTGCGTCCATCGCAGCGAATAATTGCCAGCCAGCCGCGGCGAGCACTGTGTCGCCAACCTTGAGTGCGGGTGCATTGGAGGCGATGACCCGACCGACTGTTTCCCCCACCATCCGTTCACCTATATTGACACCCCGCGCATAGGATTTCGCCTCGGATATTCGACCTCGCATGTAGGGATCAAGCGATAACCAAAGGTTTTGAATCAAGACTTGACCTGGGCCCGGGGAGGGGAGTTCTGACTCGATCAGCGAAAAATTCTCGGGTGTGACCCACCCATCGGGGCGGCTGGCCAGAATGATTTGTTGGTTTAGCATGGGCGGGGCGATATGTTTGATGGAATATAGGGTATGCACCAAGCGGTGCTTAAGGTCGCGGAGTAGTAACTTTACACATTAACAAGAATTCGCAGTTACCCGTTTTTAGACAATTAAACACCGCTCTGGGAGCTCCCAAATGGCTATAAAACTGACCGTCAATGGCAAACAGCACAGCATTGATGTGGATCCGACAACTCCTCTACTGTGGGCCATCCGTGAACAAGTCGGATTGACCGGCACCAAGTACGGCTGTGGTGTGGCCCAGTGTGGCGCCTGTACGGTGATGCTCGATGGGCAAGCCATTCGCTCCTGCGTGATTCCTGTCAGTGCGGCAGAAGGCAAAAGCGTCCAAACCATCGAAGGTCTTGCGACCGATGGCAAACTCACCAAGCTGCAGCAAGCCTGGATTGATCATCAAGTTCCGCAGTGCGGCTTCTGTCAAGCCGGCATGTTGATGGCTGCGACCGATCTGCTGAACAAGAATCCAAAGCCCACCGATGCGGACATCGACACGGCGATTACGAATATTTGTCGTTGCGGAAGTTTCCAGGAAGTTCGCGCCGCGATTCACTCAGTTGCTAAAGCTTAAGGGGTCCTCACATGAATGCTCGCGTCCCGAATCCTTCCCGCAGACAATTTATCGTCGGCACGACTGCCGTCAGTACAGGTCTGGCCCTGGGCTTGCAGTTTCCCTTTAGCAGCCTCGCGCAATCCGCCGGCGCCACACCCGAGATCGGTGTGTGGGTTGTGATCAAGCCTGATGAAAAAGTCATTGTTCGCGTCGTGCGTTCAGAGATGGGTCAAGGCACCATTACCGGCTTGGCGCAGATGGTTGCAGAAGAGCTCGAGTGTGACTGGAAAAATGTCACCACCGAGTATCCAACACCCGGCGAAAGTCTCAAGCGTAAAAACCCCTGGGGCTCGTTCTCTACTGGTGGTAGCCGCGGTATCCGCACTTCAGAGCAGTACGTGCGTCAGGGTGGCGCAGCGGCCCGCATGATGCTCGTCCAGGCAGCAGCCGATGGCTGGAAAGTGCCGGTGGCGGAGTGCGTGGTTTCCGAAGGCGTCATTACCCACAAGCCAACCGGTCGCAAGACAACCTATGGCAAAGTGGCCGATGCTGCTTCGAAATTAGCCGTACCAAAAGACATTCCACTGAAAGATCCAAAAGACTGGAAAATCATTGGCAAGTCAGTTCAGCGTATCGATACGTTTGCCGACAAAGTGACCGGCAAGCAGATTTACGGCATGGATTTGACGTTACCTGGCATGGTTGTGGCCACCATCAAAGAATGTCCCGTCTTTGGCGGCAAGGTCAAGAGTTTTGATGCCAGCAAAGTCCAGGGCATGAAAGGTGTCAAGAAAGTGGTGCAGGTGGGTGACTCCGCCGTGGCCGTCGTGGCCGATACTTTCTGGGTGGCCAAGACGGCCATGGATGCTTTGCCAATCGTGTGGGACGAGGGTCCAAACGCCAAAGTATCGAGTGAGACCATCGCTGCGATGCTCAAGGAAGGTCTGGCCGCCGAGCAAGCCTTTATCGGTAATCAGCGTGGTGACACCAAGGCAGCGCTTGCCGGTGCGGCCAAGAAAATTGAGTCCACATATTCTTATCCTTTCCTCAATCACGCTCCGATGGAAGTGATGAACGCGACAGCCAAGTGGACGCCTGAGCGTTGCGAGGCCTGGGTTCCCACTCAGGACGGTGAGGCTTCTCTTGCTGCAGTGATCGCCGCTTCCGGATTGCCTGCGGACAAGTGCGATGTCTACAAAATCAATCTCGGCGGTGGTTTCGGGCGTCGTGGCGCTTTCCAGGACTACACCACACAGGCGGTCAATATCGCCAAGCAGATGCCTGGCGTCCCCGTCAAGCTGATCTGGACTCGCGAAGAAGACATGACCCAAGGTCGTTACCATCCTGTCATGATGTGCAAAATGACAGGTGCGTTTGACGCTAACAAGAAACTGACCGGCGTGCATATGCGTCTCTCAGGCCAGTCGATTTTGGCGGCTGTGCGTCCAGCGATTGTCGAGAAAGACAAGGGCCGCGACATTCTGGTTTTCCAGGGCGTCATGGAAGGTGGAGAGCATGCGATTGGTTATGAGTTCCCCAATCAGTTGATCGATCACGCTATGCGCAATACGCATGTGCCCCCAGGTTTCTGGCGTGGCGTGAACGTCAATCAGAACGCGATCTTTATCGAGTGTTTCATGGACGAGCTGGCCGAAGAGGCTGGCATGGATCCTGTCGCATTCCGTCGTCAATACATGGGCAAGTTCCCGCGTAACCTGGCTGCCATGAACGCAGCGGCAGAGGGGATTGGTTGGGATAAGCCCGCTCCCAAGGGTGTGCATCGGGGTATCGCCCAAATGATGGCGTTTGGCAGCTATGTGGCCGCTGCTTGCGAGCTGTCTGTCATGGACGGTAACAAGGTCAAGATCCACCGGATTGTGGCGGCAACGGACTGCGGCTATGCCGTGAACCCTGCTCAGATTGAGCGCCAAGTATCCGGGTCTTTTGTTTATGGTTTGTCCGCGCTGTTCGAAGAGGAGTGCACAATCAAAGACGGCCGTGTCGAACAAAAGAACTTTGATACCTTTAACTCGATCCGCCTGGCGCAGATGCCCAAAGTTGAAACCATCATCATTCAAGGTGGCGGAAAAGCCTGGGGCGGCATTGGTGAGCCAACAATTTGCGTGGCAGCACCAGCCGTATTGAACGCGATTTATCGCGCCACGGGTAAGCGTTTGCGTGATGTGCCCTTGAAGAAAAGTGGTTTTACCTTGGTATGACGCGAAGAGTGATAAGGTGCCTCATCACAGCATGTTTTGTGTGGGCGGCTCCTTTCACGATTCAGGCGCAGCACTCTAGCCAAGTCACAGACGGGGAGGTCATTGTCAACTCCCTGTCCGGTGCGCCTGGTGATCCAGCGCGGGGTCGCCTGATCGTTTTAAGCCGTCAAAGTGGCCTGTGCATCTTGTGTCACAGTGGTCCGTTTCCCGAAGAGCGTTTTCAGGGAAATCTGGCTCCCGATTTGGCTGCGAGTGCCGCCAGACTCTCGGAAGCCCAGCTGAGGGCCCGCATTGTCGATGCCAGTCGCTTTAATCCCGACACAATCATGCCGCAGTATTTCAGAAAGGATCACTTTACCCGGATTGCACCGCAGTTCGCTGGCAAGACGATTCTGACTGCTCAGGAAATCGAAGATGTCGTGGCATTTTTAGTGAGCTTAAAACAATGAGCACAAACCGCAGAGCATTTATCACAGTCATCGGGGCGATGGGTATCGTGCCTTGGTTGAATGCCAAAGCAACGCCCGCTGAGGCCGTTGAGGCGATTCAGAAAATTCTTGGCAATGCCCAACCCCGCAATGGGCGTGTGGCACTGGAAATTTCGCCTCTGGTTGAAAATGGCAATCTGGTGCCCATGAGCGTGACCGTGGAAAGTCCAATGACACAAGCTGATCATGTCAAGGCGATTCATGTCATTTCCGAAGGGAACCCCTTGCCAAATGTGGTGAGTTTTTATCTCGGTGCCCGTGCCGGACGCGCGCAAGTCAGCACCCGCATTCGACTGCTGACCTCCCAACGTTTGTGGGCGGTGGCTGAAATGAGCGATGGTTCGTTCTGGCAAGGCTCTGCCGAGACGATGGTGACGTTGGCTGCTTGCACGGAAGAGGTGCTGATATGAGTAAAACCTCACGGACTGTCGTATCCATGCCCAAGACTGCTGCAAAAGGCGAGATTGTGCCGATCCGTGTCATTGTTCAGCACGACATGGAATCGGGGTTTCGTCATACTGAACGTGGTGTGCGCGTACCAAGAGACATCATTCGAAATTTTGTTTGCACCTATGAAGGTGTTGAAGTGTTTCGCGCTGATCTGCATCCTGCGGTGGGTGCCAATCCGACATTCAGTTTTTTCACCGTGGCGACGCAAAGCGGTACCCTCGAATTCAAGTGGTCGGGTGACAATGGCTACGCCTCGAGCGTGACAAGTCAGCTGACGGTGACGGGATAGTGTGACTTTGCCGGGTGTGTTCATTCACAGCGTTGCCGTGCGTTTGTTGCTCACGCTGCTATTGTGTGTAGTCGGGCTGTCGGCTTGGGCGCAGGACAAGCGTCAATCCAGTTATTGGTTGATGTCCCCCGAAACAAGAGCAATGCAGGATGACGAAGCGCTCAATCCAGCGACCTTTTGGATCCTGGATGGGCAAACGCTCTGGAACGAAGCGGCAGGCAAAAAAAACATTTCCTGTGCGCAATGCCATGGTGATGCGTCTGTCTCGATGAAGGGTGTGGCGGCGAGTTTTCCCAAAGTCGTCAATCACGCACTCTTGAGTCTGGAGGGACAGATCAACATGTGTCGCCAGTCGAAACAGGATGCCTCGCCCTTGACCCTAGAGAGCAAGCCTTTATTATCGCTCGCGACGTATGTGGGTCATGCCTCCAAAGGTATGCCGATCTCCGTTGAGCGCACGCCCGAGAATTCGGCTGATTTGGATGCCGGACAGCGACTTTTTAACCAGCGTGTTGGCCAGCTTAATTTGTCTTGTGCGCAATGCCATGCTGAGCGCGCCGGCTTGAAACTAGGAGGCAATGTCATCCCGCAAGCGCATCCCACGGGTTATCCGATCTATCGGCTCGAGTGGCAAACGGTGGGTTCCCTGCAACGCCGTTTGCGTAACTGTATGACGGGCGTACGTGCCGAGCCTTACGCGTTGGGATCGAAAGAACTCGTGCAACTGGAACTGTTCCTGATGTGGCGAGCAAGAGGTATGCCACTTGAAACGCCCGGAGTGCGCCCTTAACCTCCCGAGAGACTGTGTTCATCCTCGGCAAGCCCTGTGCCAGTCAAATGCACCGTGCAGTTCACGAGCTCTGCCCGATGAGGGGCGTGCGCACTGATCGTAGTGATGGCCGTGTTGCCGATGCGTTCCGGAATGCTGTGCGCACCAAGTTCGATATTGTTTTCAAGCATGGCACGAATGACCAGGCCATGACTCACGATAATGAGCGGTCCTGTCAGACTTTCCCTCAGCTTGGCTGCATAGGCAAGCGCCTCGGTTACTCGCGCGTGAAAGCTCGCCATGGACTCGCCATTTTTGGGGGCTTCAATCATTTCCATCGCATTGAAGCTGAGTGTGTCGTAGGGACGTCCACGTAAATCCCCAAAATTGCGCTCCCAGAGTAATGGGGTGCTGATAGGCGTGAGCCCTGTGCTACGACTGATTGCTTGCGCAGTCTGCCAGGCGCGTGGCATGTCGCTCGCCAAAATAGCGGCAGGCTTGAGCGCACTGATCCGCTCTGCGACACGCTCTGCCTGTGCGAGACCGCGAGGAGCCAGTGGCGTGTCTGCAGGCTGGATGGTACGCGCCGCATTGAGAAGTGTTTCGCCGTGGCGAATCAGGATAATCGACATGGTGCCTTCCTTGTGTCTGCCACGTTCGTGGTCAGGGGGTGAACATACCGATAAATATTGCGGGATCGACGCGCGCATCATTCAGGCTGACATTCCAATGCAGGTGCGCGCCGGTGACTCGGCCCGTTGCGCCGACCTTGCCAAGGATTTGACCGCGCGCGAGTTGTTGCCCGGACTTAACATCGATCGTCGAGAGATGGCAAAACATGCTGATCATGCCTTGACCGTGATCGACAAAGACGGTCTTGCCATTGAAAAAGTAATCGCCCACCAAAATCACACGACCAGCAGCGGGTGATTGAACGGGAGTCCCGGTCGGAACGGCGAAATCCAGCCCCGAATGTGGTGCGCGGGGTTGATCGTTAAAAAAGCGCTTGAGACCGAAAGGACTCGAGAGCGGTCCCTTGACTGGACGATCCAGCAAGATGTTGCTCGGGGACTGCGCACTGAATTGCTGATAGGCATCGTCTTGAAGTTTTTTTTCTCGCTCGTATCGGGCTAAATCCTCAGGGCTGAGGTCGACGTGCTTGTTCGTTTTGAGCGTGATGCGTTGCTCGCGATATTTCTTGTCGCGGATGAGAAATATTTCTATCGATTTCTTGCCACCTCGGGACACCTCGAGTTCTTGCTTTTCGATGGGAGCGGACAGCGGGATGCCGACTATCGCAAACCAGCGACCCGTATCGGTTCTGGCAACCAGCACGGGCTTGTTTAAATACCGGGCTGTGGGGGCGGGGGTCTGTCCTTGACCTGTGCCCGTGATGTCGAGGACAGCCACGCCGCCAGGCACCGGCTGGTGTAAAGATTTAAGCTGCTCTGCACTAAAAGACGTGGCATGTGTCAAGACGGGTGCGATCAGTACCGCAAGCGTCAAGAGTGCGAGCAGAAGTTTGCGCAAGGAGGAGTGCAATAGGTCACCGAGACTCAAAACCAAAATTTCCAGAGATATTCAGTCGGGTTGTCGGGACAGGAACCAAACTGGCAGACCATGAGTGCGCTGATCAAATTCGCGGCGGTGATCAAAAAAAACAGACCGATTAACAGTGAAGCGATTCTTGCGTGCAAGGAAGATGTCCCGCTTGTGAGCTGCACACGGGGCGCGGAGAGCTGATTGCGATCAATGCACAACATGACAGCGCAGAAAATCATCATCACGACAAAAGCAATGAAGCCCCATGTATAAAAATGCAGACCAAATAGAGTCGAGCCGTATCCAAGGTCACCTGGTGCAATGTGAAGCAAGATCTGTCGTCCAGAGGCTGTAGCGCCACCTATAGCCGAAGCCAGGATAATGGCGTAATGCACGGCTGATGGTCCGAAACGGATGTTGAGCATCATTCCCATGCCGGCGAGCGTGAGGGCGACACGTTGTAACTGGCAGAGCGGACAGGGAAGCTCATGAAAGAAAATCTGCCAGTAGAAAGCCTCGAGCAAGGAACCGCAGATCGCAGCGAGTGCCAGCGCATTGAGCCAGAAAGACAAGCCCTGTCCTGTGGTGCTTTGCGAACGACTTGAATAGTCCATGACTGACCTCAGAGGGAAATATTGAGTTTGTCTGTCATGTGGTAATTCAACCACGCCAGAAAAATGATGAACGTGATGCCCCAGCCAATGATGGTGGGCATTCTTTCGCCACGCATCGTCAAGCCGATCGCGATCAGGGCGGTTAAAAAAGGCAGCATCATAATCATGGTAGTGACTTCCTAGTTTGACCTTGAGATGGTCGAGCGTGTCAAGCTTAACATCGCGCGAGACTGGAAAGAGACCTCGTCTGTTGAGGGTTAACCTCCATATCAGTTAAACCGCGAGGTTTGCTTCAAAGGGTTGTCCAACACGGATGGTTCGGCCCGCGCCATCCTGAACGATGGCGTTCATGCCAAAACAAATCGCATCATTCATTCTGTCCAATCGGCGGTAGGAGGCCAGCGTGTCCATGACCTCCGGGGAACTGGTCGCCGTGTAGGGGTCGATATTGGGAATCGGGCAGCGTGGACAAGGCTTGACCAGCTTGAGATCAATCACGCCCTGCTCGGTATGAAGTAATAATTCCGAGAGTTCGTCCTCCGAATGTGCATCGAGCCCTTCGAGAACGAGATTCGGTCTAAAGCGCAGCATATCAACGGCATCAAAACCCCGTTCCATCAGCCGTTCATTGAAAACGTCCAGAGACCGTTGCGTGACGACGAGTAGCGCAAAACCGTCGCTGAACATATTGTGCGCCGCAATGTCGCCCGTCCATTCTCTGGAGGAAATTCGGCTCGCCGTGGGGGAGAAACGGATTAGTCGGTATTGTTTGCCCGGGACCGCCAAAAAGGTATCGAGCCAAGCAGCCGCCTCGTCTCCCATGTCGTCGCCCATCAGAGTGTCGCGCCAGATAGTCACTTGTCTGGGCGTGCTTTTTTGATCGAAGGCCACTCTAAGTTCGGTTTGACCGGGTGCGCTCAGATAAAGGGCTTCTGAGGTCAGCCTGGGGGTGATCCACACCATGTGGGGAATCTGGCGTTGTGTCAGGAACTGGCCGTCCTGATCCACGATGAGCCACTCTCGGTCGTGTGTCAGGCCCGCAGGCGTGAGGGTCGCTTCAGAGATTTCAATCCCCGCACACGACTTTACTGGGTATATGAACATCTGGCTGATGACGCCAGTACAGTCTGCCATGCTGGTCTTCCTGCTTGTCTGAGGTCGATGTATTCTAAAATGAACTTCTCACTTCTGTCAGGATTTCGCTATGCCTTCTTTTGATGTGGTTTCTGAAGTCGATAAACACGAGCTGACCAACGCTGTCGATCAAGCCAATCGCGAGCTGTCGACCCGTTTTGACTTTAAGGGTACGGACGCCAAGTTTGAGCTTGAGGGCTTTGTCGTGACGCAGGTTGCCTCCAGCGCGTTTCAGCTCAAGCAGATGCTGGATATTTTGCGTAGCCGCCTGAGTGCCCGAGGCATTGACGTACGCTCCATGGACGTGGCTGATCCCCTTGAAAATCTGGGTGGCGCGCGTCAGAAAATCACGATCAAACAGGGGATTGAGCAACCGATCTCTAAAAAACTGATCTCGGCGATGAAAGAAGCCAAACTTAAGGTCGAGACACAGATTACGGGTGAAAAGTTACGCGTGACTGGTAAAAAACGCGATGACCTCCAGGAAGCCATCGCGTTATTGAAAAAAGTGGACGTACCACTTCCCCTGCAGTTCAATAATTTTCGGGATTAACGCCCGCCCGTTTTCGCATCACCGAACAGTGTCGTCAGTCCGCGTGGTTGTGAACGCCAGTATTGCTTGGGTGCCTGAATCGAGGCACCCAACTCTGCTGCGGCATGCCAGGGCCAACGCGGGTCATACAACATGCCGCGGGCCAGCGCGACCATGTCGGCTTCGCCGGTCGCAATAATCTCTTCGGCCTCTTTGGCCTCGGTGATCAGTCCGACCGTCATCGTGGGAAGTCCCGTCCCTTTTTTGATCGTGGTGGCCAGAGGCACCTGATATTTAGGGCCCAAGGGGATTTTTTGCTGATGCGACACGCCACCGCTTGAGACATCGATAAAGTCACAGCCCCTCGCTTTCAAGAGGTTGCAAAACTCGACGCTTTCCTCCGGTGTCCAGCCACCCTCGGCCCAATCCGTGGCTGAGATGCGGATGCCCAGGCTGATTGATTTAGGAGTGACGGCACGCACTGCGTCGAATACTTCGAGCGGGAAGCGCATACGATTGGCCAGTGAGCCGCCGTACTCGTCCGTACGTTGATTGGCGATGGGTGACAAAAACTGGTGCAAGAGATAGCCGTGCGCGCCATGCAGCTCAATGCCATCAAAACCGATGCGGATTGCGCGTTTGGCGGACTCGACAAACGCTTCGCGAATGCGGACCAGACCGGCTTTGTCCAGCGCCAGTGGGGGCGTCTCTGTGGGAAGCTGGGGAATCGCAGAGGGGCCGACGGGCTGCCAGCCGCCATCTTTTTGCGCGATCAGCTGACCACCCTCCCAGGGGCGGGCGCTCGACCCTTTACGACCCGCATGGGCGAGCTGAATCATGATGGGCATGGAGGCGTATTGACGCACCGCATCGATCGTTTTTTTGAGCGCGGCTTCTGTTTCGTCAGAATACAGACCCACGCACCCATGAGTAATGCGTCCGATATCCTCTACGGCCGTGGCTTCGATAATCAGTAAACCCGCACCGGAGAGCGCCATATGGCCCAGATGGATCGTGTGCCAGTCGGTCGTTTTGCCATGTTCCGCGGAGTATTGGCACATCGGCGCGATGACAATACGATTCGATAACGTAAGAGGACCGATCTTGGTGGGCGTAAACAGCTGACTCATGTGTCTGTGTCCTTGTTTGTGTGAAATAGTCACCAAATGCTAACGGGCGGCGTTCGAGTCCGCAAGTTGGCGGGCTTCCCATTCAAGCATGCGCGCTTTTCGCTCCGCTCCCCAGCGGTATTGACCACTTTCTCCCGAGGCCCTAATGACACGGTGGCAAGGGACAAGAAAAGCCAGCTGATTGGCGGCCAGTGCGGTGCCAACCGCCCGCGCCGCGCCGGGATGACCGATTGAGTCGGCCAGTTCGCCATAGGTGCGGACTTTTCCGAAGGGAATGTCTTGTAATGCTTGCCAGACTTTGAGTTGGAACGGGCTGCCGTTTAAAAACAATTTGAGTGTTGACGGATTTGTAACCGGATGAGGCTGTTTGAAGGCTTGCTCGAGGAGTTTGCCGGCTTGCGAATCATCGCGTTGCAGGGTGCTTTCCGGATACTGTTGCGCCAAGATCTTGTGAGCACGGAGATCGTCTGATTGCAATAAGTGCAGCATCACAACGCCTTGCTCTGTCCAGCCAATCAGACCAGGTCCAAAAGGCGTCGCTGCCTGGCCGAAGCGAACTGTTGAAAAGGTGTTCACGATGATTAACCCCTTAAAAAGGCGAACCCCGCAATCGGGCTCCGGTTCAGTGTAGTGGCTTCGCGCATGGAGAGAAACCCTCAGGACGCAGGCATATAATTTCGAGTGTACCCAGTGGGCTGGGTTATTTTCGGATGGACAAATCATAATGAAGCAGGTGTTGCTGGGATGCATTGCCGATGACTTTACAGGCGCCACCGATTTAGCAAACAATCTGGTGCGCGCGGGAATGCGAGTCTTGCAGACGATCGGGGTGCCTGATTCGCCCGTAGACTTGGCGATTGATGCCGTGGTGGTCTCTTTAAAAAGTCGAACAATCCCGCCTGGCGAAGCCGTCAAGCAATCTCTGGATGCTTGCACCTGGTTGCGAGAACAGGGCGCCAAACAGATTTATTTCAAATACTGTTCAACTTTTGATTCGACTGCGCAGGGCAATATTGGTCCCGTGATCGACGCCTTGATGCGCGCGCTGGGCGCGGACTTTACGATTGCGACACCCGCTTTCCCCGATGTGGGGCGCACGGTTTTCAAAGGTCATTTATTCGTAGGAGATGTGTTGCTCAATGAGAGTGGCATGCAAAATCATCCGCTCACACCCATGAAGGATCCCAATCTGTTGCGCGTATTGGCACCACAGACCAGTCATTCAGTGGGTCTGATTGATTATGCTGTGGTCGCACAAGGCGCCGATGCCATCCGTGCGCGCATCGCCGAGTTGAGACAGCAGGGGATCGGTATCGGGATCGTCGACGCCATCAGCAATGCGGATTTATATCGTCTGGCTCCAGCGCTTGCCGAGTTGCCGCTGGTGACGGCAGGTTCTGGCGTAGCCATCGGTTTACCCGCCAACTTTTCAATTGAGCCTAATTCTCAAGCAGCTCTGTTGCCACCAGCCTCTGGCCCGCGAGCCATTTTGTCGGGAAGCTGTTCGCGGGCGACCCAGGCGCAGGTGGCAGACTTTGTGGCACAAGGTGGTCAGAGCTATAGGATTGATCCGCTGGCCTTGGGCGAGGGACTCGCGGCCATCGACGTTGAGGTTAAACGCGCATTGGATTGGGCGCATCCTAAACTTGGCGATCAGCCGATTTTGATTTACTCAACGGCTGCTCCTGAGGTTTTACAAACAGTACAGAATCATCTGGGCGTCGAGCAGGCGGGTGCGATGGTTGAAACCGTGCTGGCCCGGATCGCCCAAGGTTTGGTCGAAGCCGGTGTGGGGCAGTTGATTGTCGCGGGTGGTGAAACATCGGGCGCGGTGGTGCAGGCATTGGGCATGACTCAGCTTCAGATTGGACCTCAAATCGATCCCGGCGTACCCTGGTGCGCAGGACTGACGCACCTTTCAGGCAAACGGATTCATGTGGCGTTGAAATCCGGTAATTTTGGACAAACTGATTTTTTCACTCGGGCCTTCAACAGGATGCATCCTCAATGAGTCAGTCACCATCATCCTTGGAGGTTCATTTGCGCCAAGAGGTATGCCGCGCCGGACGCAGCTTGTTTGAGCGCGGATACGTGCATGGTACGACCGGTAACATCAGCGTGAAATTGCCGGGTGAGGCGGGAGGTTTTCTCATTACCCCAACAGATGCCTGTCTTGGATTTTTGGAGCCTGAAAAACTGGCGCTTGTCGATGCGCGGGGCGAACAGCTTGCGGGCGATCGTGCCAGCAAAACACTGTCTTTGCATCGGCGCATATACCAGCATGCGCCCGAGGCCAACTGTGTCATTCATACGCACTCATCCTGGTTGGTGGATTTGACGCTCAGAGGTGTGTGGAGCCAACAAGACATTGTTCCACCTCTGACGCCTTATTACGTCATGAAAGTCGGACATGTGCCGCTTGTTCCTTACTTCAGGCCGGGAGATGCGCGGGTCGCAGACCACGTTGCGCAGTTGATCGACACTTACCTGCAGCGAGGGCTTAGTCTGCGGGCAGTCATGTGCGACCGACTGGGACCGCAGGTCTGGGCGACGCACCTGACTGCCGCCATGGCTGTGCTCGAGGAGCTTGAGGAAACCGCTCGTCTCTGGTTGCGAGGCGGTTGTCAGGCACAGCCTCTTTCAGAGGAAGCGATCGAGGATTTACGTCAACACTTCAAGGCCTCTTGGTAAAAATGAATATTCTGATCACCGGTGGAGCGGGTTTTCTTGGCACGTTACTTGCACGTACTATTTTGGAGCGCGATCATCTAAGAGATCAGACGCTGAGAACGTTGACGTTGACTGATTTAGTCGCCCCGGTGCGCCCAGAGATCGTGACGCATTCCAAGGTGCGTATTGACGGCGGAGATTTGCTGCTGCGATTGCCCGAGTTGTTCAAACAAGATTTCGATGCGGTGTTCCATCTGGCTTCGGCCGTGTCTGGCGAATGCGAGGCTGACTTTGAATTGGGCTTGCGTTCCAATCTCGATGCCACACGCGCTGTGCTTGAGGGATTGCGCGCACAGCACGCGCGCACAGGTCGTGCCCCTCTGCTGTTCTTTGCCAGTTCTGTGGCGGTATTCGGTTCAGATGCAGCGATTCCCATGCCTGCGGTGGTCACAGACACGACCTTGCCGACACCACAATCCAGCTATGGCATACACAAATTCATTTGCGAACAGCTGATTGCTGATTACACACGCAAAGGATTTATTGACGGTCGGGTGGCGCGATTAATGACCGTATCGGTGCGACCTGGTCGTCCAAATGGTGCGGCTTCCAGTTTTTTGTCTGGAATTGTGCGTGAACCGCTTGCAGGGGTCCCGACGCGCTGCCCTGTCAGCCTGGATACGGCAGTCGCACTGTCTTCACCCTTGACTTCCATCCAGGGTGTTCTTGCTGTGGTGGAGGCTTCTCGGGAAGCGTTTGGAGGACGGACCGCGTTGAATTTACCCGCCTTGACGGTGACGGTCGGCGAGATGTTGCAAGCATTGAAAGAGGTGGCTGGAGAACAAGTCGCCAGTCTTGTGTCTGTCGAGCCTGACGAGCAGATTAAACGCATCGTGGGAGGCTGGCCATCACGCTTTGATTGCCAGCGCACGCATCGACTGGGGCTCCAGGCGGACGCGTCTTATCAAGACATCATCAGACAATATCTTGAGATGACGCGTGCCTGAGGGCTTTACACCACGACGGGATGTGCTGCGCCGTCCATGGTGATGACAGTACCCGTGACATAACTTGCCCGGTTGGAAGCAAGGTAAACCACTGTATCGGCGACTTCTTCGGGGCTGGCGAGTCTGCCCATCGGGACTTGCGAGGTCATGCGTTTGAGGACTTCTTCGGGACTGATTTTTTCGTGCTCGGCATTGACTTTTAAGCCCTCTACCAGGCGATCGGTCAGCGTGCCGGACGGATTCACAGCATTGATGCGCACACCTTTGGGCCCGTAGGCGACTGCCAGGCCTGCGGTCGTGAGCATGAGCGCCGCATTGGCGCTGCCTCCCGCGATGTGGACGGTGCTGGGGACTTTGCCGCCTGCGCCGACCACGTTCACAATCACCCCCTCGCCACGCGCACCCATACGCTTGATCACAGGGTCGATCATGTTGATATAAGTGAAAAATTTGGCCTCCATGGCTTCTCTGAAGAAAGAGGGGGAGAGATTTTCAGCCGGGGTGCGTTTGGCCGCACCGGCAGAGTTCACCAGCACATCGACTGGCCCGAATGTTTTTTCAGCCTCGTTCAGAGAGCGTTCGGCAGAGTCTGCGTGTTGAAGCTCAGCAGAAAAAAGCGCGATCCGATCCTGACTGCCCGATACTTGAGTTGAGAGCAATGTTTTAGCTTTCTCGAGGTTTGACGGATCACGCGAGACCAGACTGACTTTGCAGCCTTCTTCGAGAAATACCTTGGCGCAAGCCAAACCTATTCCTCTGCTGCCACCCGTAATCAGCACATGCTTATGGCTGAGGTTTAGTTCCATGTGACGACTCCATTGTCTTTGAGGGCTGAAATTTCATTTTGGGTATACCCGATACTTTGTAATAACTCGACAGTGTCCGCACCGATTTTTGGGGGCGCTTTGCGGACTTTTAGTCGCTCACCTTCGAGTGCGATCGGCAGCAGGGCCACGCGCGTTTCGATTTCACGCCCGGCTCCCGTATTGTCGGCTGCAATCGTGACCGGGGCGAGACCTCCAGTCGCAAGCAAGTGCGGGTCATCGAATAAATCGTGCGGTCGTGTGATCGGCGCATAAGGCAGACCGCATTTTTCAAAACGACTGCTGAGTTCTTTTGCACTCAGTCCGCCAAACCTTTCCCGCAAAATCGGAATCAGCCAGCCGCGCGCTTTGACGCGATCGTTATTGGTGACGAGCCTGTCGTCCAGTTTGAGATCATCAAAACCGAACTCCTCGCACAGGATTGCCCATTGCGTATCGCTCACGGCGGATAAAAATATCTGCTCTCCGTCTTTAACGGTAAAGACATCGTAAACCGCCCAGGCACTCAGTCTGTTGGGCATTGGATTGGCGGGGGCTCCGGTGACGGCAAATTGCATCATGTGCTGAGCGACGAGAAACACATTGTTCTCGAACAAGGCGCTCGCCACCTCTTGGCCTTTGCCCGTGCGGTGACGCTTTTGCAGAGAGGCCAGTACACCGATCGCGCCAAACATCCCGCCCATAATGTCGTTGACGCTTGCGCCCGCGCGCAGAGGTTGTCCGACAGGACCAGTCATGTAGGCAAGTCCCCCCATCATTTGAACCACCTCGTCGAGTGCGGTTCTATGCTCATAGGGTCCGGGTAAAAAGCCTTTGTGGGAAACGTAGATCAAGCCAGGATTGAGCTTGGAAAGCGCTTCGTAGCCAAAGCCGAGCTTGTCCATCGTGCCACTTTTGAAGTTTTCACTGAACACATCGGCTGTGCCTAAGAGTTTGAGGACAATTTCCCGACCCTCGGGTTTTTTGACATCGACCGCAATGCTTTTCTTATTGCGGTTGAACATCGGGAAAAAGCCCGAGCCCGAGCCAAGAAGTTTGCGTGTGTTGTCACCTGCGAGGGGTTCAACTTTAATCACTTCCGCGCCCAGATCCCCGAGGATCATGCCACAGGTTGGTCCCATGACCATATGTGTGAATTCAACTACGCGTATGCCATCGAGCGGCAGGGAATCTGACATCGTGCACCTTCAATTTGGGTCTGCAAACGAGTTGTTATACCATCGGACAAGCGGTGGGAGGCCGATCGGTCTGCACCAGTCTTTGGGAGCGCGTTATATGCAGTGCAACATTACCGTTAAAGTCGTGGATTATCTCGATCCCAGTGATCGACAGGCGTTGCTGTCCATGCTGGATATGTATGCGCGCGATCCGATGGGGGGTGGAGACCCTTTGCCGAGTGACACACGTCTGCGCTTGTGTGACGACCTGGCGAAAATACCGGGCGCCATCAGCTGGCTCGCCTTCAAGGATGGTCAGCCCGTTGGACTCTTGAATGCCTTGCCCGGCTACTCAACCTTTAAAGCGCGTCCGCTCATGAATATCCATGACATCGCCGTCGCGCCTGAATGTCGGGGTCAAGGTGTTGGCCAGTCTTTACTCAAAGCGTTGGAGCAGCACGCGCGGGCACTGGGTTGCTGCAAAGTCACGCTCGAGGTCTTGAGTGGCAACGTCCAGGCACTTCGGGCTTACACGCGTAATGGTTTTGAGCAATACTCTTTAAATCCCGAGACTGGGCAGGCACTTTTCATGCAGAAGTGGTTATGATGAATACAGATAATCGGGTCACGGTGTATTACGATGGATCGTGTCCGCTTTGTAGGCGGGAAATCGGCTTTTATAAAAATAGTACCGGTGCCGATCTGATCCGCTGGCAGGATGTGAGTCAGACTTCGGACGGCCAGGTGGCGACTGATTTGAGTTGCCAGCAGGCGATGGCGCGATTTCATGTGCGAGCAGCGGATGGTACGCTTAAAAGTGGCGCGTCGGCTTTTGTCGAGCTCTGGTTAAGTTTGAAGTATTGGCGATGGTTGGGCACTCTTTTTGCCCATCCTCCCGGTATCTGGTTTTTAGAAAAGTGTTATGTTGGGTTTCTTCGCATTCGCCCAGCCATTCAACGTCGGATCAAGTAGTGCTTAATTTAAGTAGTGCTTAAGTTTGATCCTTTTACCAATCAATAAAGAGACACCGCGATTCAACGCCCAAATATGAATTCTCCAGACCCAGAAAAAGGTACACCGATTTCGGTGGTGATCCGAAAACGACTAAAAGACGCACGCAAGCGTTTTCATGCAAACGACAATATTTCCGATTTCATTGAGCCAGATGAGCTTGGTCTGCTGCTCGATGAAGTCGAGAGCAAGATGAAAGGTGTGCTGGAAAGTTTGGTGATCGACACCGTATCCGATCACAACACCAACGACACGGCTCGACGCGTGGCCAAAATGTATCTGCATGAAGTGTTCGGTGGGCGTTATCGTGCGCAACCTCCCATCACCGAGTTTCCCAACGTCGAGCATCTGAGCGAGTTGATGATCGTAGGACCGATCACTGTGCGCAGCGCTTGCAGCCATCATTTCTGCCCCGTCATTGGCAAGGTTTGGATTGGTGTGATGCCCAATGAGCATACCAATGTGATTGGTTTGTCCAAATATGCCCGGTTAGCCGACTGGATCATGAGTCGTCCCCAGATCCAAGAAGAAGCCGTTGTCCAGCTCGCTGATCTAATACAGGAAAAAACCCAGCCGGATGGCTTGGCGGTCGTCATGAGCGCGACGCACTATTGCATGTCCTGGCGTGGCGTCAAGGACATGGATAGTCGTATGATCAATTCCGTTATGCGCGGCGCTTTTTTGAAAGACGCCAATCTGCGTCGTGAGTTCTTGTCCCTGATTCCTCGAGAGGTCTAGTCATGTTGGTACGTTTGCTATATGTCAGTCGCGCACTTGATCCAAACGCGCATGAGGTGACGGACTCGATCCTGGACTCCGCACGGCAGCACAATATCTCTCACGGCATCACGGGTATTCTTTGTTACGGCGGCGGGATCTATCTGCAGGCGATCGAAGGGGGGCGCAGACAAGTCAATGAGCTGTACAACCATATTTTGCGCGACCCGCGTCACAAAGATGTGGTCTTGCTTCATTATGAAGAAATCACTGAGAGACGTTTTGGTGGCTGGACAATGGGACAGGTGAATCTCACCAAGCTCAATACGTCGATTGTCTTGAAGTACTCCGAGCAACCAGAGCTGGATCCTTATTCGGTTTCAGGAAAGGTGTCACTGGCCTTGCTCGAGGAACTGATGTTGACCGCTTCGATTATCGGTCGTGCCTGAAGTGTGATTAAAGGATTGACGGAGTTTGTATAAGATGAGCGCAGCAGACGCATCCACTCAAACAAAAGACCACTCGCTGATCGTAAGATTGCTACTTAATGTCGGACACGGTCTTGACCACATGTTCTTATTGATCTTTGCGGCATCGGTTGGTGTGATCGCCATCGATTTCGGGTTCGACAGCTGGGAGGATCTCATGCCTTACGGGGTTGGGGCTTTCGTGCTGTTTGGTCTCGGATCCATTCCATCCGGGCGTCTCGGTGATCTCTGGGGACGTCGCCGCATGATGGTGGTGTTTTTTGTTGGCATTGGCGTATCAACCCTGATCGCCGCCATGAGCCAAAATGCCTGGCAACTTGCTGTTGCGCTGACTTTAGTGGGAGCGTTTGCTTCGATCTACCACCCGGTGGGCATTCCTTTTCTGGTGCAAAAATCTGCAAATCCAGGCTACGCCATTGGCATCAATGGACTGGCGGGTAATCTGGGTGTCGCGCTTGCTGCGGTCGTGAGTGGATTTTTGATCAAGTGGCTGGGATGGCGTGCTGCGTTTGCGATTCCCGCGTTGCTTTCGATTGGCTGCGGGATCTGGTTTGCCTATGTCTGTCCCGCTGAGCCTGAGGCGCCTGCCAAACGCAAGACGAGCAACAAGGTGCAGTTTCCTCCCGCGATGGTCGCGCGCGCCTTGGCCGTGATGACGGTGAGTGCGGCAACAGGGAGTGTGTTGTTTAACTTCACAACCAACGGCAACGGACAGCTCTTGCTGGAGCGTTTTAAAGGTATCGTCGAAGATCCCGCAACGCTCGGTATCATGCTTGCGCTGATTTACGTCGTGGCCTCACTCATGCAAGTGATCGTTGGCAAGTTGCTCGATCGCTTCGCGGTGCGCCCTCTGTTTCTGAGTATTGTCTTATTGCAGATTCCTCTTTTCTTGCTTGCGTCCCACGCTCAGGGCTGGTGGTTGTTTGCCGCGCTGCTCGGTGTGATGGTGTTTATCTTTGGCGCCATCCCATTTGTGGATGTGATGGTCGTGCGCTACGTCGATGATCGCATGCGGTCCAGGGTGGCTGGGATCCGCCTGGCCGTTTCCCTTGGTATCAGTTCGGTCGCGGTATGGGCTCTCGGACCCACGGTCAAGAGCCTGGGCTTCGATGTCATGCTGATGGTGATGGCGGGATTTGCTGCCTGTACAGCGTTGGTTGTGACCATGCTGCCTCGCGAGCCCGCAGCTTCCAATTCTGAAATATCCTGAGGACGACACGAGATGAGCATCACCCGTCTGGAGTCTGATGAACTCAAAGCTGCTTGTGCAACATGCCCCGACTGGCACTACGAGCCAGCAAAAGGCGGAAGCTTGCGTCGCGATTTTGTTTTCAAAGATTTCAGTCAAGCTTTCGCTTTTATGGCCCGTGTAGCGCTTCTGGCGGAGAAATTTGACCATCACCCCGAGTGGTCAAACGTGTATAACAAAGTGTCCATCGTACTGACCACACACGATGCGAGCGGTCTTTCTGCGCGGGATATTCAAATGGCCTGCGCCATTGACCAACTCTCACGCGCGTGACTCAATAGCTGTCTAGCGATGCCTTGATCTCGCTTGCCTTTTGTTGCAAGGATTCGATCGCGGAGGCATCCATTTTTTCAATGTTTCTATACACCATTCCAAGTCTGAAGTTCTTGGACAGTTTTTTCTCGTGCCGGATAAAAAAGTCCCAATACAAGGCGTTGTAGGGACAGGCACGTTCTCCTTCCCGTTGTTTTTTGTCGTAGTGACAGCCTTTGCAGTAGTCACTCATGCGATCGACATAGGCCGCGCTTGAGACATAAGGTTTGGTTGCCAGTAGCCCATCATCGGCAAATTGGCTCATTCCAATTACGTTGGGCAGCTCGACCCATTCGAATGCATCAATATAAATTCCCAGGTACCAGCGATGCAGGGCCGCAGGGTCCAGACCAGCAAGCAAGGAAAAATTACCAATAACCATCAAGCGCTGAATGTGGTGTCCATAGGCATGCTCCAGGGACTGACCAATGGAGGCGGAGAGACAGTTCATCTTTGTCTTGCCAGTCCAAAACCACTCTGGCAGGGGCGTTGAGTGCTGAAATGTATTGTGTTGGTCATAGCCCGGCATGTGGTGCCAGTAAATACCTCGGATGTATTCGCGCCAGCCGAGTATTTGTCTGATAAAGCCCTCGGCTGTGGCGATCGAAACTTTGCCTGCTTGCCAGGCTTGTTCAGCGCGACTGACCACTTCTTGTGGTTTGAGCATCTTGGTGTTGAGCGCAAAGGACAAGAGTGAATGAAACATACGCCAGTGTCCAGTACTCATGGCGTCTTGAAAGTCACCAAAATTCGGTAAAACATGTTTGATGAAACGGTCCAGGTCCGCGAGCGCCTCTTGACGGTTCAGGGGCCAGGCAAACTCTGATGCATGTGGTGTCCCCATTGTTTGAACGCCCGCTTTTTCAATCACTGTCCACAAGGCAGAGTGATCGTGTTGAGCGCGTTGATCTTTGGGTTCTGGAGGTGTGCCGGTCCAGCGCTTGCGATTCTCATGATCAAAGTTCCATTGTCCCTCGACAGGTCGTTTGGCATCCAGCATGAGGACGTGATGTTTAGTCCGCATCTGCCGATAAAAACGCTCCATCAACCAGCTTTTCTGTCCTTTGAATAACGTTCCAGCCTCATGACGGGTCGTGTAAAAGTGTTCGCTTTCGCACATCTCGACATCGATTTTTTGCTTTTGGGCAAAGGTTTCTAGTTGTGCATCCAAGCGCCACTCGTCCGGTTGTTGATATTCAAACCGTGTGCATTTGTAGTGCTTGATGATTTTTTCGAGGTTGAGCGTCAGGGATTGCGTATTGTTCGGGTCATCAATCCTCAAATAGTGCACACGATGTCCCTGTGACTCAAGCAGAGCAGCCAGATCGCGCATGCCAGCGAAAATAGCAAGCACCTTTTGCGCATGGTGCACCACATAGTCGGTTTCTTGACGCATCTCCATCAAGGTGTAGACAACATTTGAGTCGACAGCTGAAAACCAACTGTGCGTGGGGTTTAGCTGATCACCCAATACCAAGCGAAGCGTTGTCATTTCTATGCCCATTGTTTGCGATAGAGACCTTTGGGGTCATGCTCCAGCGCTTGTTTTTCCATATTCATGCGACGACCACCCCTCGGGTCGGTGCCCAATCCTGCGATATAGAGCCAGTTACCCTGATTGCTGTAAACGTCGTAATCGAGAAGTTGCGATTCAAACCAGGCTGCGCCCGCTCTCCAGTCTATTCGCAGGTCGTAAATCAAATAGCTCGCCACGATCTGTCTCATGCGATTTGACATCTTCCCTGTGGCAGAGAGTTCGTGCATCCCTGCATTGACTAGGGCATTTTTGGTTCTGCCCTGCATCCATTGTTCAAAAAGTTTCTGAGCAATGCCCTTTGTAGGCTCAGCAAGAACCGTTGCGTCAGGAGTGCTACCAGACTTACGCAGGCCCTCGCGCAAGTAAAGTGCTCGACCATACTTGAGATGCAAGAAACGAAAATAATCCCGCCACACCAGTTCAAACCAGATCCAGTAGGTGCCGTCGTTGGCGCCTCGGGTGGCTTCATATTGGGTGAGCCTTTCAACAATGATCGGCGCGGAAAGCGCACCTGTGGCTAACCACGTCGAAAAGCTCGTAGAGTAATCTGTACCGGAGAGTTGATTACGAGTCTGCTTGTAGGTGTGAGGCAGTTCGTCCGCGAAGTAGTGATTCAGGTGTTCAAGGCCATGAGCAGTCCCTGCGAGCGTGCGCCCCATTTCTGTTGATTGCGAGCGCAGTTGAGCGAGTCGTTGCTTCAGACAGACACTTTCCACCTGCAAGTTCTCAGGCAGACTGGGCAAGCGCTGGGGACGCGACACGGTTTTTCTTGCGCGCAGCCCTTTGGCTTCCAGCTTTTGCCTGAACTGCGTAAACATATCGGGCATCTGCTGTGGAGTGAAGGGCATTGCGGCAGGCTCGATCATCGTCGACTGCCAGAGAGACTGGACCTGGATGCCGCGCGCCTTGAGTTGTTCGACTTCGGCTTGCTCCTCGGGTGCGGCGATTTGCTCGCAGATGATGCCCGCTGCCTGGGTGGACTGGGCAAGTGCGACGAGGGTGGTGGCTGCCTCGCCCTGAAGCACCAGTAGTCGACTTCCAAGTTCGCGACATTGCGCATCCAGTGCGGCGAGCGTTTCGGTCAGATACTGTTTTCGGTGCGTACTTTCGCGTTCAAATCCCCAGCGTGTGGTGGTGTGCTCGGGCGCCAGTACGTAGACCGGGATCAGATGCGTGGCTTCACGACAGGCTTTATTCAGTGCCGGAGAATCGATCAGTCTGAGATCGTTTCGAAACCAATAAATCAAGGTGCTCACTTGGATGCTCCGGAAGATGTTCGACAACGGTCTGAACAAAACTTCACGTTTTCCCAGTCGCGTTCCCATTTTTTTCGCCACGTGAACGGTCGGGCGCACCGCTGACAGACTTTGCTTGGCAGGTCTGATTTTTTACGTCCACGCATGGGAGAGGGAGATGTCATGAAAAATCCAATGCGTGCTGAGTGGGTGGGGGCGTGTGTGGTGTGGCCTGTGGCGCAGTGCGAGAACGTCTGCGGCTCGCGGTCTGCGGTTGACCTGAGCGCTTGCGGGAGGCGTGTTTTTCTATGACCGCTTTTTTTCCTGCCTTGACCTCAGCGTCACTGCGTCGATCATACAGACGACGCTTGGACTCACGTGTAGCGGCTTCCAGATCCACAACAGGGACTGGCAGCCTGTTGTCAGCAGGGATACCAAATTGTTCCTGCATCTCAGGCGTTAAATGCCAAGGTTCAAACAGCCACGTATTAGGCACCCGTCTAAGCGCGGGGATCCAGCGACGCACAAATACGCCGTTTGGATCGTGGTCGCGGGCTTGCTTAATCGGGTTGTAGATGCGCGGGATATTGATACCCGTCGTGCCAGCCTGCATTTGCATCTGACTCCAGTGAATACCGGGTTCGTAGTCTAGAAAATGTCGAGCCAGCCATTGGCCGACGCCTCTCCAGTGCAGCCAGAGCGGGTAGGCCGCGGTCGAGACGATCATCGCGCGCATTCGGAAATTGATCCACCCGGTGTCTTTGAGCATCAGTACGCAGGCGTCCACCAGTGGCCAGCCTGTACGCGCCTCGGTGAGCGCGGAAAAATGCGCCTCGTTCCAGTCGTTTTCACGCAGGCCATCGTAGCCCCGGTGAACATTCTGATACTCAAGCTCGGGTTCCGACTCAAGTTTTTGAATAAAGTGACAGTGCCAGTACAAACGGCTCATCAGTGCCCGCAGTCCCTTTGATTTTCGACTCTCCCTGGACGGCTCGTTGTCCATGACCTCAACCATCGCATGGACAACCTCACGCATGCTGATGCAGCCATAAGTAAAGTAGGGGGATATGCGAGAGCATGCCGTGGGGGCTGAGAGCGGCGAGGAGATCCCGCCCCGGTATTGCTCGCTGCGGATATCTAAAAAATCATTCAGAACTTCCAGGCCGATCTTGCGACCCCCCTTCTGGCGGCGAGGAGGGTTCAGTGGATCAATGCCGAGTTGTGCCGCACCAGGAGGTCGGGGCTCAGTCCAGGGCAAGGGTAACGCGTCGATTTGCGCAGGCGCGGGAATGCAATCTTGCTGCATGTGCTCTTCCCATGCCGCTTGCCAGAGATTTCTGTCACGCAGTCGCCTGACCACGCCAAACTGTATGGGCTCATGCCACGTCACGCCTTGTTGCCGGCACCATTTACCCACGGCGATATCGCGCGCATAACTCAGTGCATTGCCGGTTTCCTGATGTGAATACAACGCATCAAACGGCATGAGAGCATGCAGTCGCTGCAAGACCTCCACCGCTTCACCGGTGACAACATGCAGCAGCCCCCCCAGACGTTTGATCTCCAGATAGAGATCTCTCAGGCTTTCAAGGGTGAATTCATAGTGCTGGGTCGAGGCGTCCGGACTGCGCCAGAGACTGGGTTCGATGATGTAGAGGCAGCAGACACGACCGCGTTTAACCGCGGCAGCCAGCGCGGCGTGATCATGGACTCGTAAGTCCTTTTTAAACCACACGACGCTGTTGGGCATGACACTCCGTTTTTTACATCATCGGCCTGTGCAGCGCTCTATTTCCCGAAGAGACTTTGCACACTGGGGAGACTGTCAAGGTTGGCAATGCGGTCATACAGCCCATCGTCCGCACCGTGCAACCCTGGATTGACGGCTTTGCCAGTCGCGACGCAGTCCAGGAATTTCGCCTTGAGACCGGCGGCATCGATTGGATTTTTCGCATTGCCCAATGGGAAACGGATTTCACCAGAATCGAACTTCTGACCATTTTTAGTCTCGATGACGACGCGATCCGTGAAAGCGAAGGCGGGCTCGAGCGGGCATGCGGTATCCACTGTCGTGATGGAGACCTTGCCGTAGAGTTCGGATACATCCGGACGGGTGGCAAACTCGTCCGTCAATTGGGACAAGCCGACCTGACGCGCGACGACCGCGGAGGCGACGGCAAACTGCGCGCTGAACTTGGCCTCAAGACCGGTGACGGGATGTTTGTTGCGCAACATCGAAGCCTGAGCGGGTCCGATTGTCAGGTGAACCCGGCTAATGTCGTCAGCCTTGAGGTTTTCACGTTCAACAATCTCCAGCACGCCGTCAATGGTGCGGTGACTTGAATAGCACACTGGGTAGCGCTTGATTGACAAGCCGCTATCCAGGATTCTTAAAGTCTTTCCAAGGGTATCTGCAGGACGCTTGAGATCCGCGCGACCCGACAGGGAGAGCGCAAACAAATAGCCTGCCGGGTGTTCAAAGATATCGGGCGCCGAGGTCATGCCGAGCTTGGATAAACGCACGGCGTCAATACCGTGAGAGGCTGCGCGGCCCGCATGAAAAGGCTTAGTCATCGTGCCAAAGTTGGCGACCAGACCACTCGCGAGACTGGCTGAGATGGCGAGTGCTTGGCGCGCGTCCTCGACTGAAAGTTTGTTGAGATAGGCGACAGCAGCCGCTGCACCGACCGCGCCGAATACCCCAGTGGGATGCCAGCCTTTCAAGTGGTACTGCTCGGGTTCGCGACTCACGAGCTCGGCCCAAACCTCATAACCGACGATATAAGCGCGTACCGCGTCCAGTCCAGAACTGTTCAGTCTGTGCCCTTCGGCCAGAATAGCTGGAACCAGAACGGTGCTGGGGTGACCTGAAATCGCGACATCGTCATAGTCCAACGCATGACCTGCGACCGCATTGATAAAAGCAGCTTGAGCCGCGGGATGCATTGTGCCCAAAAAGGGCACGGGCGCCTCGGCGGGTGTTGTGGCTTGTTCAAAAAACTTTCGCACGATCTCGACGACTGGCTCGCGATGACCCGCCATCATCGTGGCAATGGTATCGATAAAGCCAGTTTTGGCGACGGCGTATGCGGCTTGCTCCTGACCGCCAAAGGTCGGCTTCGCGACGAACTCGGCGAGCGCCTGCGTTAATCCTGTTGTCATCTTTGTCTCCTGCACGAATTTTTGAATGATTAAAACGAGCGTGGCATGCCCAGCATGTGTTCGCCGATATAGGAAAGCACCAGATTGGTGGAAATCGGCGCAATCTGGAATAGTCGTGTTTCACGCCATTTACGCTCAACATCGTATTCCTTGGCATAACCAAAGCCGCCATGGCATTGCAGGCACGCTTCCGCCGCATGCCAGGTGGCATCAGACGCGAGCAATTTACCCATGTTGGCTTCGTCACCGCAGGGCAGGCCCGCATCAAACAGCGCAGCCGCGCGTCGCAACACCAGATCAGCCGCTTCTGTTTCGGCATGGGCGCGCGCAATCGGGAACTGCACCGCCTGGTTTTGACCGATAGGACGATCAAAAACGCGACGTTCGTTGACGTAAGCGACAGCGGTTTTGGCGAACCACCGCGCATCTCCAATCGCTTCGGCCGAAACCAGAATGCGCTCGGCGTTCATCCCGTCGAGGATGTACTTAAAGCCTTTACCTTCCTCGCCGATCAGATTGTCGGCAGGAATTTTCAAGTTGTCGAAAAACACTTCAGTCGCATGGTGATTGACCATGGCTTTGAGGGGACGGATATCGAGTCCCTTGCCCAGACCATCACGGATATCAAGCAGGAACACAGACAAGCCATCGCTTTTTTTCTTGCACTGGTCTAGCGGCGTCGTACGCGCGAGCAACAACATCAAATCAGAATGCAGTGCGCGTGAGGTCCATACTTTTTGACCATTGATGACATAGTGATCGCCTTGACGCTCCGCACGTGTTTTGAGTTTGGTGGTGTCCGTGCCTGAAGTGGGCTCGGTGACGCCAAAGGCCTGCAAACGTACTTTTCCAGAGGCGATATCGGGCAGGTATTTCTTCTTTTGCGCTTCGCTGCCGTGACGCAAGACCGTACCCATGGTGTACATCTGCGCGTGGCACGCACCGGCATTGCAGCCCGAAGCGTGAATCGTTTCAAGAATCACTGCCGCCGCGCGCAAAGGCATGCCGCTGCCACCGTACTCTTCGGGGATCAACGCGCCAAGATAACCCGATGCGGTCAACGCCTGGACGAATTCAGTGGGGTAGGCCAGAGTTTCCTCAAGGCCTCGCCAATACGAGCCAGGGAAATCCGCACAGACTCGTTTGACACCTTCGCGGATCTCGGGGTAGTCCTCACCTGTCTCGATGGTGATATTTTGTTTTGGGTTTGCCATGTGATGCTCCGCTTAACAGCCTTTGAAGTTCGCTTTACGCTTTTCGTTGAATGCCGCGACACCTTCCATCCGGTCTTCGGTGTCGATGAGGTGGTTGTAAGCCTCGATTTCGAAACGGAACGCTGTACGCAATTCCATTTGACCGCCATAGCGGACAGACTTCTTGATTTGGCGCACTGAAAGTGGGGCATTGCCCGCAATCACCTCGGCCGTTTCAATAGCTTTGCCCAAGACTTCGCCCGGCTCCAGTATGGCGTTGATTAGGCCATACTCGCTCGCTTGAAGCGCCGTAAAGGGCTTGCCGGTCATCAGGATCTCTTTGGCGCGGCGCTCGCCGATCGCGCGAGGCAAGTTCTGTGTGCCACCCGCGCCCGGCATGATGCCAAGCGTGACTTCGGTCAGCGCAAAGCGCGCGGCATTGCTGGCGTAGATAAAGTCGCACGACAGCGCTAATTCCAAGCCTCCCGCATACGCATGACCATTGACCGCCGCGATGACAGGCACCGGCAAATCCACCAGCGTCCAGTACATCCGTTCGAATAACTCGTGCTGCAACGTCCATTGACGCTTGGTCATGCCGTTGCGCTCTTTCAAGTCACCACCGGCACAGAAAATCTTTTCACCCGCGCCCGTCAATACGATACAGCGTACGTCACCCGCATCGGCCGTCAGCCTGTTCCAGAGATCCAGCAAGTCGTGACCCGTTTGCGTGTTGATCGCGTTGCCGACCTGAGGACGGTTCAGGGTGACTTTGAGCACATGCGTGCTCACCATTTCAGTTGCAATAGTTTCGTAAGTGGGAAAAGTACTCATGTTGCCTTCCTTTTGGAGATCAATTCAGTGTGTTCGCCGAGTTTGGGTGGCGCGGCGTAAGGTTTGGGTCTGACGCCATCGAAACTAATGGGCAAACCGATAAAACGCATGCCTGTACCAGGAACGTCTTGCATTAAGCCAAGTGCCTGGGTTTGAGGGTGCGCAACCATTTGCGCGAGATTGTTAACCGGCGCGCAGGGAACGCCCGCTGCCTCAAGTCGCTCGACCCAATAGTCGGTAGGTTGGGTGGCAATAATGGCGTCAAGCATCCCGTAAAGCTCGGTTTGGTTTTCAACGCGACGCGGATTGTCGATAAAACGGGGATCAGTCGCCCACTCTGGTTTGCCGACTGTTGTGGAGAGCGCCTTGAAAAGCGCATCGCTGCCCGCGGCGATCACGAGTTCGCCATCACTCGTCATATAGCCTTTGTAAGGAACGATGCCCGACGCACCAGAGCCTTGTTTGGCGGCGACCTCACCGTTTGAAAGGTATTGTGCGGCAAGCAGTGAGACCCAGGTGGTTGCCGTTTCATAAAGTGAGACGTCGATGACTTTGCCGACGCCGGATTGTTGCCGTTCGAGCAGGGCAGTCAGGATACCAATGATCCCCCACATGCCTGTTCCCATGTCAACGATTGAGGCGCCGACGCGTACGGCAGGACGTCCAGGCTCGCCCGTCGTACTCATGATGCCGCCAAACGCTTGCATCAGGGGGTCGTAACCTGGTCGGTCCTTGAGCGGTCCCACTTTCCCAAACGCACCCAGATTGCAGTAGATCAGACGAGGTTGTCTGGCCAATAGACTCGTGGCATCCAGGCCCAGCTTTTCAACATGACCCGGGCGAAGGTTTTGAATGACGATATCGGCATGCTCGCAAATGTATTGCTTGAGCTCTTCGATTTGTTGTGGATCACGCAGATCGCAGACCACGGATTTTTTATTGCGATTCAGGGCCTGAAAAAAAGGTGAGGCGCCCTCCCAGAATGGGGGACCCCAGCGACGAGCATCGTCACCGTCGGATTTTTCAATTTTGATCACCCGGGCACCGAGTTCACCCAGTATTTGACCCGCAAACGGCGCGGCAACACTGTTGCCCAATTCGATAACCACGAGACCGGCAAAAGGACCGGTTCGGAGACTTTCTTGCTGCGTAGACTCAGACATTTTTGATTTACTTTTTGAGTGGTTTGTCCTCCCAAAATTATGTCACGAATTCATCCACCCCATAGCCGAGAACGAAGCGGGAATCCGCGAATCTAGCGCAAAATCAATTCAATCGATGGTGGTTCGTCCCAGATCCAGTTCCCATTGCGTCGGAAAATCTCGGGAAAATGTCCGGGCACCACGATATCTGTTCCCTCGCAGATCTCGGCGATCGAGCGGCGCGAGTCCTCGGTCGAACCAAAACACATGTCGCCGACTTGAGCGAGTACCTCTTTGGGATACTTGACTGCATCACCGGCTAGAACGACTCGGCGACCGTCCTCTTGGGTAAATCGCAGCGCCTGGCAGCCTGTCGTGTGACCCGGAACCTCGAAGTGTTCAATGCCAGGCGCGATCACGCCCCGCTTGGGCAGCGTGCGCAAATCAAAATCGGCCAGTAATTCATGGATTTTCCAGGGGATAAACAGATCATCCGGATGCGGGTTGCGCGCATAGCCGAGCTCGGTTTCACCGACTGCGACGGGTACGCCCTTAAATAAGTCCAGATTCTGACAATGATCGAAATGCAGGTGCGAGAGAAACACCAGATCAATATCCGTGGGTGCAAGACCGCGTTCTTTCAAACCGTTGATGAGACCTTTTCTGACACAGTAATGTCCCGTGTCAAAGAGAATGCGCGTACCGTCCTCTGCCGTCACCAGTGCGACATTGCACAGACCAAAAAAACCACCTCGAAAACTCAGGCTGTTGCCTTTGATGAGTAACTCGTAACGCGCATGCATGATATTTTCCTTGGAACCGACAAACTCTGAGGTGTTAGTTCAGCTGCTCGCAAATCGCGGCTGTGACTTGGGCGGTCGTGGCCAGACCACCGAGGTCGCGCGTGTGCAGACGAGGATTGGCTGTTACGGCTTCGATGGCCTTCATCAGGCGATTGGCCGCAGCCTGTTCGCCCAGGTGTTCGAGCATCATCACAACGGACCAGAAGGTGCCGATTGGATTGGCCAGGCCCTTGCCCATAATGTCGAAGGCCGAACCGTGGATCGGCTCGAACATAGAGGGGTAGCGGCGCTCGGGATCAATGTTGCCAGTCGGTGCAATCCCCAGGCTGCCTGCAAGTGCGGCGGCCAGGTCGCTCAGGATGTCGGCATGCAGATTCGTGGCCACAATCGTGTCTAGCGTGGCGGGGCGGTTGACCATGCGCGCGGTGGCCGCATCAACCAATTCCTTGTCCCACTTCACATCAGGAAACTCTTTGCTGATCTGAACGGCGATTTCATCCCACATGACCATGGCGTGACGTTGCGCATTGGACTTTGTGACGACGGTTAAGAGCTTGCGTGGACGTGACTGCGCGAGCTTGAAGGCATAGCGCATGATGCGCTCGACGCCCGCACGGGTCATCATGCTGACATCGGTCGCGACTTCGATCGGGTGACCTTGATGCGCGCGACCACCCACGCCGGAGTACTCGCCCTCCGAGTTTTCACGCACAATGACCCAGTCGAGCTGTTCAGGTGTGCAGCGCTTGAGCGGAGCATCGATGCCGGGCAAAATCCGTGTCGGACGCACGTTGGCGTACTGGTCGAAACCCTGACAGATTTTCAGGCGCAATCCCCAAAGCGTGATGTGGTCCGGGATATGTGGATCGCCCGCAGAACCAAATAAAATCGCGTCTTTATCGCGCAAAGCGTCCAGCCCGTTTTCCGGCATCATTACGCCGTGCTGTCGATAATAGTCACCACCCCAGTCAAAACTCTCGAACTCAAATTTCAGCGACTGATCTTTAGCCGCGATGGCTTGAAGCACTTTTTGACCCTCGGGGATCACTTCTTTGCCGATGCCATCACCTGGAATGGCGGCGATACGATATGTCTTCATGGATGTGTCCTTAGTTTGATCTGAGTAAGAGTGTGGATGAGGCGTCAGGGCTTGTCGCCGGTTTCGTAGCGTTTACCCCGCGCGAGCAGCTCTGGGGTGCCAATGACAGCATTTAAACCGTCAAAATCAAGCATTGCGTGTTGAAAGGCGCGTGTACTACCGGTTGCCTTGAGGCTGGCGTAATAGTTTTGCAGCAGGTGCGCGACCGCCCGCACTGTTCCGCCCGGAAAAATCGCAATCGAATATCCGATGGCCTGAAGTTCTTCGGCGGACTTCACGGGTGTCTTGCCGCCCTCAACCATATTGGCGAGCAAGGGGACGCGGCCCGCGAAACGTTTGTTGACGATTTGCATCTGCTCGTCGCTACGCACCGCTTCGATAAAAAGAATGTCAGCGCCTGCTTCAAGATAGCGCTCTGCGCGCTCAATCGCGGCATCGAAACCTTCGACCGCCACAGCATCGGTACGGGCCATGATAAGGGTATCGGTAGAGTGCCTTGCATCGGTCGCGGCTTTGATTTTTCCGACCATTTCCTGAGTGGAGACCAGACTTTTCCCATCAAGATGGCCGCAGCGCTTGGGAAAAGATTGATCCTCAAGCTGGATGATGTTGGCACCACAACGCTCAAAGCCGCGCACAGTGCGCTCAGTATTCAGCGCGTTTCCAAATCCAGTATCGGCATCCACAATTAACGGGACTTGAACCCGGTCCCTGAGTTGTGCGACCTTTTCACTGACTTCTGTAAAGGTCGTTAAACCCACATCTGAGCGTCCGAGCGCGGTATACGCGATCGAAGCACCCGATAGGTACAGCGCTTCGAAGCCAGCTTGTTCGGCTAGCGCAGCGGAGAGTGCGTCATACACACCGGGTGCGAGCAAAATTTCAGGGCGTGCGAGTCTAGCCTTGAGTGCGTGCATGATTGATTCCTGTCGAAAACTTATTGGCCGGAGCGAAAAACGTTGGCGGGTTCATCGAACCAGTTTCTGTTTTTGCGCAGGCGACTGGTCATTTCGAGTGCATGGGGTGCGGCTTCGCAGAGGACTTCCATCAGTGCATCGTCCAGTTTGAGCCCGGCGTTTGCGGCCATGCGTGCCGCAAAGTCGCGTGTGCGCGCGTCACAGTGGGAAGTGTCGGGCGTGAGATCTGGGGCGACAAGCGGCGGTGCAGGTTGACCAGGTTTGAGAGTGGGGCGCTTGTGCCGCAAACCAATCGCTTGTTCAAACGCATGACCAGCTTTTAATACGAGCGCATCGGCTTGAGGTGCCCCGACGATTTGCAAGCCCATGGGCAGACCCGAAGCGTTAAACCCACAATTGACCGAGACGGCTGGTCCGCCAGTAATGTTGGCCAGCACCTGTGTATTGGCTTTGCGCCAAAAAGTGATGGGCCGATGCGAAGTGATGGGCTGAGCAGGTCCAAAGCCTGGCATTAAAAGCAAATCAAATTTTTCATAGATTGGCTTCATTTCCTCGAGCATGCGTTTGTGCTCGCGTGTGGCTGCGAGGAAATCAAGCGACTGGAACATCACGGCCGGCAAGATACGCGTCAGGAAATCGCGTCCATAATCATGGGGACGTTCGGTGAGTCCCTGTTGCTGAACGGCAAAAATTTCCGTTTCAGCAATGACCACTTTGACATCCATATAGTCTTGCATGGGGCGCAAACGGCAATCCTGTACCGATGCACCCAGATTTTTGAAAATTGTGACCGCATTATCGAGCGCCTGACGGTGTTCTTCGCTGGCGACAAGATCTTCTTCCCATACATAGCGCAACACACCTACACGCAAGCCTTTCAGGTCTTGTCCAATACTGGCCGCATAGTTAGGAATAGGCTGCTCAAAGCTATTGCCGTCGGCGGGGTCGTGCCCAGCCATTGCCTGTAACATCAATGCACAGTCCTCAACGGTCCAAGCCATGGGTCCGCAGTGATCGAGGGTAAAAGAGTTGGGCATGACGCCGACACGACTGACCAGGCCTGAGCTCGGCATAAAGCCTGCGATGCCGCACAGAGAGGCTGGCCCCCTGATCGAGCCTCCAGTATCCGTACCCAAGGCCGCACCCACAAAGCCGGCAGCGACCGCAGCACCCGAACCACTGGAAGACCCACCTGAGAAACGCGTGAGATCCCAGGGGTTTCGCACAGGTGGCCAGGGGAGGTCCAAAGAAGGACCGCCATGCGCAAACTCATGGGTATTTAACTTGCCCAGCAGAACCGCACCGGCTTCGTAAAGCTTTGAGACGACCTGACAATCTTGAGCAGGAACGTGTTGTTGAGCAATCCGCGAGCCGCCTGTGGTCAGGATCCCCGCTGTCTCATAGATGTCCTTTGCGCCAAAGGGGATGCCATGCATCGGACCGAGGTAGCGACCGGCCATGATCTCGCTTTCAGCGGCTTTAGCCTGTTGGCGGGCGAGACCGAAAGTGGGTGTGATGAAAGCGCTAATCTGGTCATCCAGTGATTCAATCCTGGTACTGAGATGGTCGACGTACTCCACAGGCGAGAGTTTTTTGGCTTTGATCTGCCGTCCTGCCTCGGCGATCGTCAGGAAATGCAAGTCTGCGTTCATACTGGTTCTAGTCCTTGTTGTGCAAAGGCGCGCTTGGCGTCAGGGGTCTGCAAGAACGCAACGAAAGTCTGCATGGCATTGAGTTGCGGGCTTTCATTAAAAATACCCGCCGAAAAGATGGTGGATTGCTGCACGGCAGGCGGAAGTTTGGCAAAAATGTTAATGCCGGGAACTTGCATCAGCTCGCTCATTTGCTGCACGGCAATCTCGACTTCGCCTTTTGCCACCAGTTCACCTGTCAAGCCTTCGGCAAGCACGATTGCTTTGGCGCGGACTTCTTCATCGAGTCCCAGGCGCTTGATGAGGCTGGCGAAATACATACCGCTCGCACCTTGTTTGGAAAAGGCGATCGAACGCGCGGCGCGTAATGTGGAGACAAAAGCCTCTTGTGTAGAAATGTCGGGCACGGGGGAGGAGAGTGCTACTGCCATCGCGACATCCGAACTGACAAGATCCACTCTGGTGCCCGGTTTCAAAATATTTTCACCGATGAGGTCGTCGATTGAGCCCCCCACTGCCAACAGCATGTCAGCGCGTCTGCCTGCGCGTATTTTTTCAAGGAGCTGTGCAGTGGCACCATATTTGATGGAAATATTGATACCAGTCGCCTGGGTAAACACCGGAATCAGTTCTTTCAAGGCGTTGCGTAACGCCATGGTCGAAAGAACGTTCAGAGAAGGGGCGGTCGAAGCGGAGGACTGGGACTGAGAGAGTGTCATGGATGAGTTGTCTCGTTTGTGATGAACGCTAAAGTCGTTGCGTGTTTTTTATCGTAAAAACTTCACTCAGAATCTTATATCTTTTAATGCTCCGTTATCTGTTAATGCTCCGTTTTACTCAGTGCCTGAGGATCAATATCCTCAATGATCGATTTCAAGTAGTCCACGAGCACTCTGACCTTGGCCGCCAGAGTGCTGCGCGGGAGGTGCACGACAGAGACCTCCGGACCGGCGACCACATACTCTGACAGAATGCGCTGAATCTTGCCGGAACGCAGGGCGTTTCCCGCGATAAAGTCGCTCACCATCACAATCCCGGCGCCGGCGATTGCCGCCTCGAGCAGTGATTCTGCATTGTTGATGTTCAATGCGCCCGACACCACTTTTGTGAAATCCTGACCATTTTTGCTGAAACGCCACTCCCTGTGATCTCCGGACATTGGAAGCAAATAAGCGAGGCAGTGGTGGTGATCCAAGTCATCTGGCGAGAGCGGCGTACCATGCCGAGCCAGATATTCTGGAGAGGCGTAGGCAGCGAAGCTCAGATTGCACAGCCTGTGTGCCACGACCCGCTCGTCTGTGATCGGGCCGATCTGAATGACCGCATCGACAGCCTCATAGGTCAGATCAACCTGACGATCACTGAGTTCGATATCGATGCTCAGTTCTGGGTAGCGCTGGGTGAACTCCCACATTTTTGGGACGATGACGCGCCGTCCAAACCCGACAGGCATTTGCAGGCGCAAGCGCCCTTTAGGAGTAGCGGTCGTGGCGGTGACTGCGCTTTCAGCGTCTTCGATCTCTGTGAGGATTTGTCTGCAGCGCTCAAAAAAACTTGCTCCCTCGCCTGTCAAGTTCACAAGCCGGGTCGAGCGAGTCAGCAGCTTGACCCCAAGTTCTTGTTCGAGACGGGCAATGGATTTACTGATTGCGGAGGAAGTCAGGCCAAGTCTCTGGGCCGCCAGAGTAAAGCTACGTGTTTCTGCAACTTTGACAAAAACGAGGAGAGCATTCAAATTTCGCATGGACGACAGTGTACTCATGAATCAAATTCAGCAATAGCATTTTATTCTAGCGAATTGACCGTGGAAACATCAGTCGTTAGCATCGGGAATTCAACATTAAGCTGCATTTGATTCAAAACCATGGAAAATCATCCCGCCTCCCTTTTGCCCGGCGCGACCCAAGCTCTGGCAGAGTTCGCCTCTTCTATTGAATATGGTGACATTCCCGCCGAGGTGATTCATCGGATGAAGACAAGCTTTCTGGATAGCGTCGGATGCTGCCTGTTTGGTGCGACACTTCCCTGGACGCAGCGTGTCCAGGCCATGATCGAAGAGGAGGGTGCCCGTCCGGTCGCCTCCATTTTTGGCGCGGGCGTTAAAACCTCGGTTGCGGGCGCTGTGCTGGTCAACGCCACTGCCGGCCACGCATTTGAGCTCGATGACATCCATAAAGAGTCCATCGTCCATGCCGGTTCTATCGCAACCCCCGTTGTCGTCGCGCTGGCCGAGCAGATGGGCTGCAAAAGTGGCCAGAAATTATTAACCGCTATGACAACGGGCTATGAAATCGGGACGCGTGTCGGAAATGCCGCCACGATGGGACTGTTTTTTAGGGGCTTTCATCCTCAAGGTGCCTCGGGTGTGTTTGTCGCCGCAGCGAGCGCCGGCAAGATGCTGGAACTCGACGCTTTGCGCATGCAACATGCACTGGGTATCGTAGGATCTCAAGCCGGTGGTTTGATGGCCGCTCAGGAGGGGGCCATGGTCAAGCGATTCCACTCCGGACGTGCCGCCCAAAGCGGGGTCTATTCAGCCTATTTGGCCAAGCGTGACTTTACGGGAATCACCGATGTGCTGGAGGCGGGCTATGGCGGCTACCTGAGTTCTTATTCAAATACGCCGAACGCCGTCAGATTGACCGAGGACCTTGGACGTGTCTGGGAAACGGCTAAAGTGGGCTACAAACCCCATGCCTGCGTCACAAGTATTCACTCCGCGCTTGATGCCTTTGCTCATTTGTTGCGCGCGAATCAACTGACGCCCGATGATGTGAGTCAGGTCGATATTGGCATGAGTCCAATGACCTACACGCACTGCGCCTGGGAGTACAAGGCGCAGGGCGTCACAGCCGCGCAGATGAATCTTTATTATGGAATCGCTGTCATCGGTTTTGACGGAATGGCCTTTGTCGCGCAATACGCAGAAGATCGGCTGGCAGACCCCAAAATCATGGATTTCATTAAAAGAATCCATGCGCGGATTGATCCTGAAATCGAGGCGATGGGACCGGCTTATCGGCATGCGGCGCGCGTGACCATCACCGCACGGGATGGTCGACAATACAAGCATGAGATCTTGAATCGCAGGGGGAGTCCGGAAAACCCTCTGTCGCATGACGAAGTGGTATACAAGTTTCGTAATGTGGTCGCGTCTTGTTTATCCGGCAAAGATATTGATCGTGTGATTGCACTCACCGAGCAACTCGACACCACAACGGACACCTCGGAGCTCTTTGGTTTGCTGGCCGCTGCACGCAAGAGTGACTGATATTCCAAGTGTTTAACCGGTGTCCTGATGATGAATAGGTAAATATATTGAAAATGATGAAGCTGAAAAAAATATTCGCCGGATTGATTTTTGTTTTAGCGCAATCTTTCATGGTTCCTGCCGCACAGGCGCATCCACATATCTGGATTGAGGGCGGGATAGAGCTTGTCTTCAATAGTCAGGGCTACGCCTCCGGGGTGCGTCAATCTTGGCTTTTCGACGAACTTTTCTCTACGTACGCGTTGCAAGGCATGCCTCGAGACAAGGCAGGTCAAGTGCCCAGCGCAGAGCTCGAAAAGATCACAAGCGAGTGGATGGCTGCGCTGGCAGACCCCGAATCTCACTTCTTTACAAAAATCACGCTCGCTGGAAAACCACTCACTTTTGGTGCGCCTCGCGATGCGCGTTCGACGTGGGATCCCAAAGCCAGTCAACTCGTGCTTTCTTTTGAGTTGCCGATCGATCCCCCTGTCAAGATCGATGCCAAAGGGATCGAGGTTGATATTCAGGACCCCAGTTATTTTGTAGCTTTTGATTACAAGGGTGGGGTACGCGCATTCAAAGGAATCGGTGCACCTGCGCAATGCAAATTTGGATACATGCCGCCCAGACCGCTGGACCCCAAGACTGAGCGCTTGCTTTGGTCCATTCCTCCAACCCAAAAAGAGTTGCCAGAGAATCTTCGTGAAGCAGTCCGTCAACTTTCTCACCAATTCACTGTGAAATGCCCGTGACCAACCATATCTCCATGCGAACTCGTTTTCTTCAAGCAGGTCTGTTCATTTTTCTCGTGCTTCTAGGCATGGGACTCTCAGACCTCGCGCTTGCACAATCTGCGCATCCTTTTGCGACTCCAGAGCAACGCCTGAGTGTCCCCGCCACCGGCTGGTTCGCCGAGTTCAGTGGTCAGATGGCGGCTTGGCAGGGACAGTTTTATCGCCAACTGACGGGTGCCGTCCGCGCGTGGAAACAAGATGGCTGGGCTGCATGGCTGTTGCTCGGACTTTCGTTTGGCTATGGTGTCTTTCACGCACTCGGTCCTGGCCACGGAAAAGCTGTATTGACGGCCTATGTTCTGGCCAACAAAGAAACGATTCGCAATGGTGCGTTGCTGGCGATGCTTTCCGCCTTTCTCCAGGCGTTCGTGGCGATTGGATTGGTTGCAATCGCAGCCGGTCTCCTTCAGGTCTCGGGTGTCGCTATGAATCGTGCGACCTGGTGGCTTGAGCTTGCGTCATACGCCATGATGGTGGCGTTGGGAGCCTGGCTTGTTTTTAAACACATCCTCAGACCTTTAGCCTATTCGTTGACTAAAAAATCAGAGCATTCAACTCATGCGAGCCATAGCTGTGGTCATGATCACGGTCATGGTCATCAGCACGTGCATGATCATGCACATGCACATGCTCATACTCATTCTCATGCTCATGGACACGAACACGGGCACGCGCATGTTCACGATGAAAGCTGTGGGCATGTGCATGTGCCCGATCCCGCCCTGATTGCCGGTCCAATGAATTGGTCCAAAGCAGTTTCAGCGATTTTGGCTGTGGGTCTTCGCCCGTGCTCGGGGGCGGTTTTTGTGCTGGTGTTTTCTTTAGCGCAGGGATTTTTTGTTGCGGGTATCGCCGCCGCACTCGCAATGGGGCTTGGCACCGGCTTGACGGTGGCCGCGTTGGCTTGTTCCTCTTTATGGATCAGTCAGCTCGCCATTCACACATCTGGGGGGCCTCAGCGAGTGCTTGGGCGGATCATCATGCTGTTGCTCCAGGCGCTTGCTTCTCTGGCTGTATTGGCGTTTGGCCTGCTCTTGCTGAGTGCCGCGCTTGGCTCGGGGACGACAGGCAACTAATCAGCAGTCTTTGCATCGCCCGTAAAGCGTCAGATCATGGTCTTCAACTCTAAAACCTTTTGGAGCCAGCATCGCCAAATCAGACGGGCATGAGTGGATATCAAACACTCTTTGACATTGAGTGCATTGAAAATGATGGTGATGTCCATGACTGCCCATCTCAAAGCGTGGGTTTTCACCGGGTAAAACGACCTGCCGCAATGTGCCGTCCTCCACCATGGCTTTGAGGTTTCGATAGACCGTCGCGATTCCAAGGTTAGGAACATGACGCGCAGCAAGGTCGAGTACCTCTTGGGCAAGCAAAGGACGAGCCGCAGTTTGCAGGGCTTCTTTGATCGCAGAGCGTTGACGGGTGGCGCGTTCCATATTCGTTAATGATAGTGTATTATCATTATCATTGCTAGTGATCATGCTGATCTCTTTATTCCCTTTTTCCCTTTCAATTTATTAAAGTACTTTGGATGCCACACGACTCAAAGTCTGCTCAGTCGCCCACGCATACACATGCACATGGTCATGATCATTCGCATGGTCAATCGCATGGTCATACGCATTCGCACGTCTCAACCAGTCCCCCTCAATCAGTTACAGACTTGAAAAGTCCTGTTTTAATGGGGCTGGCAGAAAGGTTCGTTTGGGTGTCTTCGTTGATCGCTGTATTGTGGCTGTTTGTTCTCTGGGCGTTGCACACAAATGGCTGACGCGCAGGCCCTCGCAACACACTCAAATGCGATTGAAATTCGTAATTTGACACTTGCCTACCAAGGGCACCCGGCCGTGCACCATTTAAGCGGCGCATTCGAGTCTGGCTCGTTGACTGCAATCGTTGGGCCCAATGGCGCCGGTAAAAGCACATTGCTGTCAGCTCTGTCAGGTCAAAAAACAGGCATAGAAGGCACGATTGCCTTCACCTCGGCGATTCATTCCAAGCAGGGACGGCCTTCAAAGCTGGCATATCTCCCCCAACAGTCTGCGATCGATCGCGAGTTCCCCGTGCGGGTGCTGGACGTTGTCGCGCTCGGTGCCTGGCGCGAACTTGGAAGTTTTCGTCCTGTCTCAAATGAAATTCGCGCCCGAGCTTCTGAAGTGCTTGCGGCGGTTGGACTGATCGGATTTGAACGTCGCTATATTGGCGAACTTTCCGTTGGTCAACTCCAACGCGTTCTGTTCGCCAGATTGCTGATGCAGGATGCAGAGATTATTTTGCTCGACGAGCCTTTTAACGCCCTCGATACCCGCACGGCCGAGGATTTACTTGGGGTTGTGCTGAACTGGCATCGACAATCGCGCACTGTGATCGCGGTGCTTCACGATCTGGAAATGGTGCGTCAGCATTTTCCACAGACTTTATTACTCGCACGTGAAGTGATTGCTTGGGGTGAAAGTACGGAAGTGTTGACGCCTGAAAACTTGAAACGTGCGCGTCAAACAGCCGAATACTGGGATGACCGCGCGCCTTGGTGCGTACGTCCCCCGGAAAATGGGAGCCGAGGCGGATGATGCTCGAGTGGATAACAATACTTCACAGCTGGTTCATCGCACCGTTTGCCGAGTTTGGATTCATGAAGCGGGCATTGATCGCTTGTGTGTCGATTGGACTGGCCTGTGGACCGATCGGTACGATTCTTGTGCTTCGCCGTATGAGCCTTGCGGGTGATGCGATTGCGCACGCGGTATTGCCGGGCGCGGCGGTAGGTTTCATATTTTTTGGTTTGTCATTGCCTGCCATGACGATTGGAAGTTTCGTCGCGGCTGCGCTGATGGCGCTCGTGGCGAGTCTGGTTTCCAGGTGGACCAGTCAAAAAGAAGACGCCAGTTTCGCTTCTTTTTACCTGATCGCTCTTGCGCTTGGCGTATTGTTGATTTCGACCTCAGGCAGCAAGGTTGACCTGTTGCATTTCTTGTTTGGGAGTGTGTTGGCGATTGACGCCGAGTCGCTGCTGATGATCGCTGGTGCATCGACTTTCTCACTGTTGCTATTAAGTGTGATCTGGCGTCCGCTCATGCTCGAATGTTTCGATCCAGGTTTTCTGCGTTCAGTGGGCGGTCGAGGAGCGATCGTCCATCAGCTCTTCATGTTGATGGTGGTGCTGAATTTAGTCTCGGCCTTTCAAGCGCTCGGGACACTGATGGCAGTGGGCTTGCTGATGTTGCCCGCAACGGCTGCGCGATTCTGGTGTTATGGCGTTGTGGCCCGGTCATTGCTCGCCGCAGCTTTTGGCGCCTTCAGTGGTGTGTTTGGTTTGCTTGTTTCCTATCACGCCAACTTTCCCTCTGGCCCATCCATTGTGCTGGTCGCAGGTGTTTTTTACCTCGCCTCGCTATGTCTTGGCACGCGTGACAGCTTTAGATTAATTCTATTTCCTACTCCTCAACATAAGGAATCGTGATGTTCCAAAGATTCTTGATCAGAGCCCGAATTATTGTCTTAATGCTTTTAGTTTCAGGCGCTGCACCCGTATTCGCGAATGAGCCTCTGCCCGTTGTGACGAGTTTCTCTATTCTTGCAGACATGGTCAAACAAGTAGGCGGACCGCACGTGGCGGTCACCAGTCTGGTGGGGCCGAACTCCGACGCCCATGTGTTTGACCCAACCCCTGCAGACGCCAGACGCCTCGCTGCGGCAAAGCTTGTGGTTGTCAATGGTTTTGGATTTGAAGGATGGATGAACCGTCTCGTCAAGTCCTCTGGATATCAAGGACCTGTGGTGACTGCCACCAAAGGTGTTAAGTCCATTCCTATGGCGAAAAGTGATCATGATCACGGTCATAACCATGCGCATGCCGCCCCGGATCCTCACGCCTGGCAGAGTTTGCTGAATGCTCGCCAATATGTCGAGAACATCAAAGTCGCACTGGTTGCTGCGATACCTGCTCAGGCAGCTGATATTCAGGCCCGCGCCGCGGAGTATTTAAAACAAATCGATAGTCTTCAAAAAAGCACACAGGAACGCATGGCTGCCGTGCCGATTGAGCGACGTCGCGTGATTACGTCTCATGATGCATTTGGATATTTTGGGCGTGCGTACAAGATCAGCTTTTATCCATTGCAGGGTTTGTCCACTGGCAGTGAACCCTCAGCAGCGGATGTCGCACGCATTATCAATGAAATCAAAAAAAATAAAGTCACCGCGATTTTTGCAGAAAATATCTCTGATCCACGTGTGCTTGAGCGCGTCGCCAAAGATACGGGTGCCAAGATTGGTGGCACGTTGTTTGCAGACGCCTTATCCGAACCCGGTCAGGGCGCAGATACATATTTGAAGATGTTCGAACACAATGTGACTACGATTTTGGCGGGTATTTCTGCTTCTGTTCAGCCTTGATCGCGGAGAAGCTTCGTTAGCATTTTGTTGCAATTAATTTCATTAGATGAGAATCATTATCGTTTAGAATCCTCTCATGGATAAACGTATCGCTCATCTTTATCACGCTACTGAATCACCGCATCATCCCTTAACAGGCCACTCAGGCCCGGATAAAGTTCCTAGCGGGACTGTTTTGCGGATCACGAGTCAAAAGCTGTTCGCGGGCGCCCTTGAGTTGGAAATCACGCATCAGGGTGCTCAGTATCGGTTACGTCAGACGGCTCTAGGCAAGCTTATTCTGACCAAATAGTTTTCTCTGTTGCACAAGCCAGCCATCGCCAGCCAGTGCCTAAATTCATTTAGGACACCCCTATGCTGCGCAATCATCATGCTGGACCATTACAGGCACGTCATCTCTTATCCAAGCGAAGTCTCACCTCAGGTTTTATTACAGGCCTGACTTGCAGTATTACCGCTGGTTTATACGCAAGTCCTGCAATCGCTCAAGTCCCCGATCACTCCATCACTCAACTTAAAGAAATGACGGTGAGTGCTTCGCGCGGAGAACGTCGCATAGAGGAAGTGCCAGCTTCTGTCACCGTCATTAGCGCTGAAACCATAGAAAAAGAAGGCGCTCGTGACTTAAAAGACATCTTTCGCAATGAGCTCGATGTCACCGTACCTTCGGGTCCGACCCGTTTCAGTCATGCAGGAACCTCGACGGGTAGATCGGGTAACCAAGGGATCAATATTCGCGGTCTCGGTGGAAATCAAGTGTTGATGCTGATCGACGGGATTCGAGTACCCAATGGTTTTTCTTTTGGTTCGTTTAATACAGGTCGCGGAGATTACCTGGACATCGATGGAATCAAGTCTATCGAGGTGCTGCGAGGACCCGCATCGACACAGTATGGCAGCGATGGTATTGCAGGTGCTGTCAGTTTTCGCACACTCGATCCCGCTGATTTATACAAAAAAGATAAAAGCCAAGGCGATGTCAGCAATAGGGGTAGCATGGGTGGATTTGCGAGAACAGGTTACGCCAGTATCGATCGTTCCTGGTCCAGTTCGCTTGGGTTCGCAGGGGAACGAGGTCCTTGGCAAGGCATGATTCTCGGTAGTTTCCGCCTTGGCCACGAAATCATCAATCAAGGGACGAACAATGCACTCAACATTGATCGGACTGCTCCGAATCCCGTTGATTACAACAGCCGGTATTTATTGGCAAAAGCGATACTTTCCATCGATACCCATCAGCAGCTAGGGCTCACACTCGAGTCCCAGCGACGCACACAAGCCACTGATGTTTTTTCTGCCAGAGCGGCTCAACCGCTCAGGCCTCTGGGCACCTTGAGTTTTTCTACATTGGATCGAATCAATCGCGACCGCGTATCACTTGAACATCGTTACAGCGATATGAGTGCGGCTTTTATCCAAAAGGCAGAAACCCGTGTTTATTGGCAGGATGCACAAATCAATCAGTTTGCGACAGAGGAGCGCTACCGTGCACGCGAACGGACACGTGACAATACATATCAAACAACAGTATTAGGTGCCGCAACACAGTTTGAAAGCAACATCACGAAATTTCTCGATCAGCGACTTACTTACGGCTTGGACTGGAGTCAGGCCAATATCCAAGGTGTACGGGACGGCACAGTCCCTCCCTATGGCGGCGTATTCCCTGATAAACCCTTTCCCGACACGACCTACACGCTGAGTGGTGCGTTTGTGCAAAGTGAAGTCGAGTTGGGAGATTTCAGCATCACACCCGGGCTACGTTTTGACTATTACCGTATTGCACCCTCTACGAATTTCAATGGTCCACACACCCCAAAAGGTAGGCACAACAACGCACCCGCAACAACGGATGGATACGCCTTGACACCGCGTTTAGGCATTGTCTGGTCCATGCATCCGATGTTCGCACCCTATGCTCAGTATGCCCAGGGATTTCGCGCACCGACGCCTGATCAGGTCAACAATGGTTTCAGGAATCTCGCCTCAGGCTATACGAGTATTGGTAATCCTGACTTAAAGCCTGAGTACGCGGATAGTTTTGAAATTGGAGTGAGGGGGTTTGACCAAAAAGTCAGTTATTCACTCTCCGTTTTTGACAATTACTACAAAAATTTCATTAGTCAGCAAATTGTCGGCGGAGCAGGTCGACCATCGAATCCTACGGTTTACCAGTACGTCAATCTGACAAATGCGCATATTCAGGGGCTGGTTGCCAGAGCTGACTGGAGATTTGAAAAAAACTGGAGTCTCGAGTCAGGTTTGGCATATATGAAGGGAGACTCAACAATTCGAGGGCGTAAACAACCTCTCGACTCTATTCAGCCTTTCAAGATCTTGTTGGGTCTTCGATATGACCAGGCAGAGTGGGGGGCTCGAGCAGATTGGATCTGGAATGCGGCCAAGAGTCCTTCACAAATCGCACAGTCATCGCCAGAACAGTATGCCACGCCATCCTATGGCACGCTGGATCTGGGGTTCTTTTGGAAACCAGCGCCAAACTTCACGCTCAACGCCAACGTGAACAATGTGTTTGATACCAAATACTGGCGCTGGTCCGATGTAAGCGGTTTATCCAATCACAGTGCGATCAAAGACGCGTACACAGCACCTGGTCGCAATGTCCAATTGTCTCTGCGGTTCGACTTTTGATCTCAGAGACTCATTTCCATTCACGATCTATAGCAGGAGTACATCATGACTCAAACCCATGAGACGATACGCGCAGCTTTTGCCACAATGCGCCGGGACGGACCACGCAGACATCGCGATATTGCAAAAATATTGATGATTTCAGAGGCTGAATTACTGGCCGCACATTGCGGTCAGTGTGCTCACGAGGAGAGCGTCACACTCCATGCAATTCGTTTGAGTGAACAATGGGCGGAGCACATCTCGAGCATGGAGACCTTAGGTGCAGTCATGGCTCTGACCAGAAACGCATCATGCGTGCATGAAAAAATGGGTGTCTACACTCCGGTGAGTCAAACAGGGGATATAGGGCTGGTACTTGGGACTGCCATTGATCTGCGTATTTTCTATAAAAAATGGCATGTTGGCTTTGCTGTCATTGAAAAAACTGCGCGCGGTGTACAGAAAAGTCTTCAGTACTTTGATCAAGCTGGCGTTGCGATTCACAAGATATTTTTACTTCCTGAGAGCCAAAGCGACGCTTTTGAATCTTTAATAGATCGATTCATTGACCCTGAACAGTCACCCGGTGTGTCTATTTGTTCCCAATCACCCAGCAAGCCAGAGTGTAGCGACCAGGAGATCGATGTTCCGGCTTTACAAAAAGATTGGATCGGTATGCGTGACACACATGATTTCTTTTTGTTATTGAAAAAACATGTCGTATCGAGATTACAGGCGTTTCGTCTGATTGGCGCAGACTATGCGTTTTCTGTCAGGCCAGGTGAGTGCCGACGGGTGTTAAGCGTTTGTTCAGATAAAAAAATACCTGTCATGGTATTTGTCTCCAATCCAGGTGTGATTCAGATTCATACCGGAGCGATTCGTAATATTTCTGTTTCCAATGGATGGTTAAACATCCTGGACGATGATTTCAATCTGCATCTTCGCCAAGATCAAATCGCCAGTGTTTGGGTTGTTCGCAAGCCGACAGTCGATGGTGTAGTCACTTCCATGGAACTGTTTGATCATTCGGGAGAAGTCATCGCAATGCTCTTTGGTCAGCGTAAACCTGGCTTTCCAGAAAATATTCAGTGGCGTGCGTTGCTGGATGGGCTGTCGACTTCGAGCAGATTATGCGCCGCATGACACCTTCCCGATTTCCAGAAACATTGGCATTTTTGATGAGGAGAAGGGCTCTCAGCCGTCTGGGTACGATTGGTGCGTTGGCGCTTAGCCCACAATTGCATGCCGGACATTCGAACGATAGAGTCCTCCGTATCGTCTGCGCTGGAGGGGCGTTAACCGAGATTATTTATGCGCTGAAAGCAGAGCATTGTCTTGTTGGCGTGGACGCAACGTCTACCTATCCTGTGGAGGCGCTATCCTTGCCGCAGATTGGTTATGCACGCAGCCTTTCAGCAGAGGGTGTGTTGGCGCTCAATCCAACGCATGTGTTTGCAACCGAAGAGGCAGGACCAACGTCTGTTTTGCGCCAGATCGCTTCTGCCGGTGTGTCTATCGAGCAAATGGACTCTGGATACCGATTTGAAGGTCTTATCGAACGTATTACGCGTATTGGAAAGTTGCTCAGTCGGGAGTCGCAGTCTAGCCTGGTGAGTCAGCATCTACAGCTTGAATGGGAGCGAGTTCTCGCATCGTTCGCCATGACTGAGTTGCCTCCTCCGAGAGCGATATTTCTCTTTGCTCATAGTACCAATCGCTTGCTGGCAGCAGGGACGCATACGGGAGCGGATGCCATGATGACGTATGCAGGTGCGATCAATGCCGTATCAGGATTTTCCGGGTACAAGCCTCTTACCCCAGAGTCACTGGTAGCCGCCCAACCAGAGGTGTTAATGCTCACGGAGCATAGTGTGCGTGCTTTGGGTGGTCTTGCGAATGTTTTTAAACTTCCTGGCGTCAGTCAAACACCTGCAGGTCGAAATCGACGTATCGCTTCAATGGATGCAAGTTTATTGCTTGGCTTTGGTCCGCGTCTTCCTGCTGCAGTGCAGATGCTGCACTCAAAATTGATTGGATCATGAGAACAGCCAACTCAAGGGTAGTCCACCCAAAGATCGTTCACTTAACGATCTCGTTTGCGGTAGTGTTGGTGAGTCTGTTGTTTGCATTACAAACCGGTGCCGTCAGCGTCGATTGGAACGATTGGCTCAACTTAAGGACGATTGCGTTTTCTTTTGTTGGTGGGGATCTTGCCCACGTTCTAATAGATGGAGATTCGTATGTGCTCTGGTATCTGCGAATGCCACGTGTGTTGTTAGCCGTGCTGATTGGGGCTTGCCTGGGACTGTCAGGGGCACTTGTACAAGGTTTGTTTCGCAATCCCTTGTCAGATCCAAGTTTGCTGGGGGTGACAACGGGAGCTGCTTGTGCGGCTGCCCTCACAATCGTTGTGTTCTCTGAACTCACTACTACTGTATCTGCGAACGTTAGATTTTGGCTATTACCCATTGTTTCTTTTTCAGGCGCGTTTTTGACCTGCATGTTTTTAAATGTCAGTTCCAGATGGTTGACGCCAGGTTCTATCGCGGGGCTTCTATTGCTAGGGATTGCATTGAATGCCCTCGGAGTGGCCATTATTGGTTTGTGTACCTATCTTGCGACAGATGAACAATTGCGTAGCCTGTCTTTCTGGACACTTGGGTCATTGGCTGGCGCGAGTTGGACAATGGTTTTAGTAGCAGGGTTTTTACTTACTGGCGCTTTTCTTTGGGCCCGCTCATTGGCATACCGTCTCAACGCGCTGAGC
>JACCDY010350885.1_pt1 | contig 69577 bp, 56 predicted proteins | sample 7446391 | NCBI WGS metagenome assembly JACCDY01 (sample SAMN15323451, study PRJNA562643) | freshwater metagenome | isolation source: river surface water | place: USA:Blue River Watershed | collected 2017-08-18
AGACCGAAGTCCGCGCTGCCGTTCGACTTGCATGTGTAAGGCATCCCGCTAGCGTTCAATCTGAGCCAGGATCAAACTCTTCAGTTTAATCTCTGTATAAATCGTATTTCCATGACCTGAGTAAACCCAGGCCGGTGATACGTCGCTGCTCAAAGGAAGTGAGGTTATTTACATCAAGCTTTTACACTTAACATTCATTTCCAAACTTCTTTGTGAGCACTTGATTTCGTTTGCAATTACTGAACCTGTTACAGCCCAGCAACCTGCGACACTCATTCCAAGCGCCCACACTTATCGGTTGTCAAATTTTTAAAGAACAAGGTACTGCGAAATCTGTATTGCCTTTCTCAGCAACTTGCGTTTGGTTATGTGCCAGAAGCAGAGAAACGAGATTATGAAGGAGTTTTTTATCCGTGTCAAATTAGTTTTGATTGATTTCAAATTATTTCAATCAGAAACTAACTAACTCAATACTAAAGATTTCAACCATTCAACCTGATTTAGAACATCCACTAAAACATCTGTTAGGTCGTGAACAAAGTTTTCCTGTCGGCAACCTTGAATCGCGAAGTACTTATAAAGATAAGTACTCATAAAGATGATTCTTATAAAGATGTTTAAAACCAAGCCAGCTACTATAGCACAACTACTTAATGCACGATTTGAATTGAGCCGATATGAACGAAGATATTCTGATTAACGTGACACCCTTTGAAACCCGCGTGGCTTTGGTTGCGCGAGGAGCGGTCCAGGAACTTCATATGGAGCGCAGTACGCAGCGGGGAAAGGTGGGCAACATCTATTTGGGCAAGGTTGTCAGAGTGCTTCCGGGCATGCAGAGCGCATTTGTGGAAATTGGCCTTGAAAGAGCCGCATTTATTCACATCGCCGATCTACGGGAAAATCGAACCGAGCGTGCAATGGCTACGACACCGACCCCCATTGAAAAGTTGTTATTTGAGGGGCAAAGTCTAATGGTGCAGGTCATTAAAGACCCTCTGGGTACAAAAGGCGCGCGTTTATCGACCCAAATTAGTATTGCCGGAAGAATGCTAGTGTATTTGCCGCACGAACCTCATATCGGCATTTCACAAAAAATAGGATCAGAGGCCGATCGGCAAGCCCTGCGCGAACGAGTACAAGCCTTGGTTCCACCTGAAGAAAAGGGAGGCTTTATTGTCAGGACGCAAGCAGAAGGCGCAACGGATCAAGAGCTCGAGGCGGACTTAGCCTACTTGAAGAAACTCTGGACAAGTGTGCAGCAAGGCGCGCGCACCCTCCCCGCCACGAGCCTGCTGCACCAGGACTTGACGCTGGCTCAACGGGTCCTGCGGGACATGGTGACACCCGAAACGCATCAGATACTGGTCGACTCACGCAGTGTGACCACAGAACTCAAGGCATGGGCGGACATTTACACGCCCTCCGTGTCAGACCGTATCAAACATTACAGCGGTGAGCGCACGCTGTTTGACACAGCGAATATCGAGGAAGAAATCGTACGGGCGCTTTCGAGACGCGTTGATCTTAAATCCGGTGGCTACCTGATGATTGATCAAACCGAGGCGCTCACCACAGTGGATGTCAACACTGGGGGATTTGTCGGGGGACGTAATTTTGATGACACGATTTTCAAAACCAACCTGGAGGCCGCTCAAGCCATCGCGCGTCAGCTACGACTGAGGAATCTGGGTGGCATCATCATCTTGGATTTTATCGACATGGACGACATCGCCCATCGCGAAGCGGTCCTGGCGGAGTTGAACAAAGCGCTTTCCTTTGATCGCACACGCATGACGGTGAATGGCTTTACACAGCTCGGTCTGGTTGAGATGACACGCAAACGCACACGCGACTCTCTTGCCCATCAATTATGCGAGCCCTGCCCGACCTGTCAGAGCCGAGGAAATGTTCGAACAAACAAAAGCATTTGTTATGACATATTGAGAGAAATTTTGCGAGAAGCGAAACAATTCAATCCGCGTGAATTCAGAATACTCGCATCACAGGGAGTGATTGATCTGTTTCTGGAAGAAGAAAGCCAGCATCTCGCCATGCTGGGCGATTTTATTGGAAAGAAGATCTCCCTTGAGGTGGCCACAGACTACACACAAGAGCAATATGACATTGTTCTGACGTAAAAGTCGGTGACTTATCGTCACTTGTCAATACAGGATCATATGGATGCAGGGAGGCATCCGAATCGATGACATGAGCGCTACACTCGACTGATGTTGTCAAGAGCATTTTTAAAAATGCCACACGACATCACATTTACCCACAGGAGACATATATGGCAGAGGCATCAAAAAAACGGCTGACTGGAGCATTCAAACTTGCGGCAGTGGCAATCTCGGGCGCCCTAAGTTTTACGGCTGTGCAGGCTCAATCAAACTACCCCAACAAACCCATTAAATTTGTTGTTCCCTACTCTGCAGGCACCACCACGGATGTGATTGCGCGCGTGTATGCGGACAAGCTAGGTAAGGTGCTTGGTCAAAACGTCATTGTGGACAACAAAGCCGGCGCAGGAGGCAATATTTCGGCCGAATCAGTGGCGCGCTCGGCACCTGATGGTTACACACTAACCTTTTCCACCAGTGCAACCCACGCAACGAACCCAGCGCTTTATAAAAACGTGAGTTTTGATCCGATCAAGGACTTTACGCATATTGCGATGATGGTTTCCGCACCCAATATGCTGGCTATCAATCCGAAGATTCCAGTCAACAACATGGCCGAGCTGATCGCTTACGCGAAAAAGAATCCTGGCAAGCTGACTTACATTTCGGCCGGCTCAGGTACCTCACCGCATATGGCTGGTGAATTGCTCAAGACCATGGCGGGCATCGATATTCAACACGTCCCATACAAAAACATCAATCAGGGCTTCACAGACTTGTTCGCCGGCACGGTTTCGATGACGTTCTATCACGTTCCAGTGATCTATCCTCACGTCAAGGAAGGACGCCTCAAAGCACTTGGTGTCGCCACGAGCGAGCGCAGTCCGATCGCTCCCGAAGTCCCACCGATCTCTGATACTGTCAAAGGCTACGACTTGCGACCATGGTGGGGGCTTGCGGGCCCAGCTGGCATGCCTAAGGATGTCGTCGACAAGCTTTATGCCGCCACAACCCAAGTGCTGGCAGACCCAGAAGTGCAAGAAAGGTTTAAAAACCTTGGCCTGATCATCACTCCAATGACGCCTCAGCAATTTAACGATTTCACTGTGACCGAATTGGCCAAGTGGAGCAAAATCGTCAAAGACTCGGGCGCAACCGCTAACTAGTCATGAAACAACAAGAAACAGTTCTTCTACCCACCACTGTGGTGGGTAGCTATCCCCAGCCTGATTGGCTCGTCGACCGCGAACAACTCTCGAAAGGCGTTCCTCGAACGCGTCAGCATGAAATTTGGCGTATTCCAGCCGAGCGACTCGAACAGGCGCAAGACGACGCCACCATTCTTGCGATACGTGACATGGAACGCGCGGGGATCGACATCATTACGGATGGAGAAATCCGTAGAGAAAGCTATTCAAATCGTTTCGCCATGGAACTCGAAGGCGTCGATGGGGATACACCAGCGATCATCACCTCGAAAGCAGGACTCAAAACACCCGTTCCGCGAGTGGTCAGCAAGGTAATACGTACACATCCTGTCGAGATTCGCGATCTGCAATTTTTAAAAGCAAACACCGACCGCCTGGCCAAAATCACCCTGCCCGGCCCCTTCACCATGGGTCAACAGGCAAAGAACGAGTTCTATCGTGACGATGAAGAAATGGTAATGGATTTTGCTGCCGCCGTTAATGCCGAAGCGCTGGACTTGCAAGCGGCGGGAGCGGATTTTATTCAGCTCGACGAACCATGGTTGCGTCATGATCCCGAGGCGGCAAAGCGTTACGCAGTCAAAGCCATCAATCGTGCGCTCGAAGGTATTACTGTGCCCACGATCGTTCATTTGTGTTTCGGCTACGCCGCCGTTGTCAAAGGTCAGAAACCCACGGGTTATTCGTTTCTGCCTGGATTAAGCGACACGATTGCAAAACAAATCTCAATTGAAGCGGCGCAACCCCGACTCGATCTCGGCGTCTTGTCGGATCTCGCTGGCAAAAAAATCATGCTTGGTGTCCTGGATCTGGGCACACATGATATCGAAACTTCCGAACAAGTCGCGCAACGCATCCGCGCCGGACTCAAGTACGTTGCAGCAGAAAACATGATTGCAGCGCCTGACTGCGGCATGAAATATCTACCCAGACATGTGGCCTTCGGCAAGCTCCGTGCACTCGCCGAAGGTGCGGCACTGGTCAGAAAAGAATTGTCCTGATTTGAAAGGAATCAGGACAGCTCCGGATGCATCTTGTGCCAGGGAGTGGCTTGTTCATAAGCCGCTCCCGCCCGCAACACTGTGACCTCGTCGTAGTTTTTGCCAATCAGCTGCAGCGAAATTGGCAAGCCTTTTCCAGACAAGCCACTCATCATGGCGAGTGCCGGATGGCCTGTTAAGTTGAAAGGCACACGTGCCTGCCGCGTGTAGGTACGCACGACCTCTGAGACATCGTCAATGCGGCATGCCGGATCAAGAGAGTTGGCCGCGAGCAAAATATCCACTTCGCCAAACGCATGATTAACCACGTCGCTCAGTATTCCGCGCAATTGCATCGCATGAACATAATCACCCGCACTCAGAAAAGCACCGCACAAAAGTTTGCGCCGGGACATTTCCGCGTAGTCTTCAGGCCTATTGCGCAGATTCCTTGCATGAATCGCCCAACCCTCTGACATCAGAATAATTTTCTGCGCAGCACTGAACTCTTGAAGTGACGGTAAATGGATATCTTTGACTTCAGCACCTAGCTCGCGAAAAACTTTGCAGGCTTCATTAAGCGCCTGGGTAACTTCCGGATCAGCCTGTTCGTCCTTTTCATGGAAATGTCGAACAAAACCGATTCGAAGACCTTTCACGCCCAAGCCAAGGTCTTTCGCATATGAAGTCGGTCTGCGAGAGGCAGGCGCAGCAGAAGTTTTCACCATCGCATCCAGCAATAAGGCGACGTCTTGAACCGTGCGTGCCATGGGTCCGACATGATCGAGGGACATGGACAAGGGATAAACGCCACGGCGAGAGACCAAATCATAGGTTGGTTTGAGACCCGCCAAACCGCATGCCGCTGCAGGGTGACGAACCGAGCCCCCAGTATCCGTACCCAGCGCGAGAGGCAGGAACCCGGCAGCCAGGGCGGTACCAGAGCCGGAGGACGAACCACCGGGATGGTGCGCAATGTTCCAGGGATTTCTTGCGGGCGGAAAAGGCAGATCAAAAGAGGGCCCGCCAATTGCGAACTCGTGGAGAGCCAACTTACCGAACAAGATTGCGCCTGAAGCACGCAACGCTGTAATGACCGAAGCGTCCTCGGCCGCCACGTGATCGAGCATCACTTTTGAATGACAGCTTGTGCGTTGCCCCGCGATATCGATGATGTCTTTGATGCCAACAGGAACGCCATGCAAGGGTCCGAGACTACGACCGGCCTGGATCTCTCGATGGGCATCGCGCGCGGCCTGAAGGACCTCCTCGCGATCAAGCTGAATAAAAGCCCGGTATTGTGGTTCCAAGGCATCGATTCGGGCGAGCAACCCTTCGATGACCTCGACAGGAGAAAGCGTCCCCGACGCGTAACCATGGCTTATTTCAGAGGCAGTCATCCAGTGCATCATGGTTTCACCTGCATTACGGGCCAGACCTCAGTGGTGTTGTCTGCTGGTGACGTGAAAGAAGCACGAATCTTCAGAGCAGTCCGTGCAGCTGTAGCGACATCATCGGGAAAATCTGTCATGGCCCGCTCGAGCCCTGCGAGCCTGGCAAGCGTTTCAATATCCACGCTCTCGCTACTTGAGCCACTTGACCCACTTGAGCCACTGCCTGAACCTGTCATGTTTTTCTGTGTATTCACCTGATATCCCCCTTATTAAAAAATCATTTTTATTTTTTTAATTTACTTCAAACTGAATTTTTTACTTCTGATAAATGCACCAAAATCCGCTCGCTCCGGCACAGAGTAGTGACGAGCTTTATCCTCAGACCAGCCATTAAATTCCGCATCCGGATATATATTTGCATGGCGCTGACGACGGAGCGGGAAAAGTGCATGTCGACGCACATCATAGGCATCAATGTGCTCTCTGAGATTGGACTCATCGTATTGATTGAGATGCGTTGTCACCGCCAGGGGAAGCCGTGGCGTCATCCGACCAGCCTCCAGGGGATAGCCCACACACAGCCCGGCAACTGGAAACACAGCTTCAGGCAAGCCAAGCAGATCGCTGGTTTGTTGAGGGTGATTACGAACCGCGCTGATTGGAACAGTCACCAAGCCAACCGCCTCGGCCGCACGGATAAATTGCGAGAGAACGATGCCGGCATCGACAGCGGCGTTCATGAAATGATCAAGGTGATCGTTGGCAAAAGGTTTGCCACGCCATTGTCCGATCTGTCTGATTCTGCGGTTGTTACCACAAAACATCAAAAATACGGGTGCGTCATTGATCCAAGGCATATCAGGAATCAAATCTGCGATGGCTTTGACACGGAGTGGATCAGCAACATGAATAATGTCGGCTTGCTGCAAATCAGACTTCGACGGAGCCGAAAGCGCACAGGCAAACAACAGATCGAGTAATTCTTGTGAAACAGGCTCTGGTGCCCACTTACGGTGAGAACTATGCGTCAGCATTCGCAGCAGCTCATCTGCGCCCGATAAAGCATCCGGAACCTTGACCGGTGCGCCAAATCTCCTAAGCGCCGCATCGGCGAGTTGTTCAGATAACGAGATGGGGCGTTGGGCCATGACTGACGACTCCTAATCTTCGCGAAATTGCATCTGATAGAGCGCGGAATAAGCGCCTCCGCGCGCAATCAACTCACTGTGGGAACCTTGCTCGACCACCTTGCCATGATCCATGACCACAATCTTGTCGGCGTTTTGAACAGTTGAAAGTCGATGGGCAATGACCAGTGTTGTTCGCCCCTTCATCAACGTCTCAAGCGAAGCTTGGACCTGTCGCTCGGACTCGTTATCTAGTGCGGAGGTCGCTTCGTCAAGAATCAGGATCGGCGCATTTTTGATCAACGCCCGCGCAATCGCAAGTCGCTGCCGTTGGCCTCCGGACAGACGGGTTGCATTTTCTCCCACGGGAGTTTGTAACCCTAGCGGCAGAGCTTTGACAAAATCGAGCAGGTTCGCAGCGGCCAACGCGTTCATGATTTCATCCTCGGAGGCGTCATGCAAAGCGCCGTACCCTACGTTGACGGCAATGGTGTCGTCAAAAAGAACCACATCCTGACTCACCAGGGAGAGCTGTTCGCGCAACGCCCGCAAATCCAGAGAGGCAATGTTGCGACCATCGATCAATACCTCGCCTGAGGAGGGAGAAACAAATCGTGGCAACATATTCACCAAGGTCGTCTTGCCACTGCCCGAGCGCCCCACCAAAGCGACTGTTTGACCAGGCTCCACGGAAATGGTGACATCCGACAATGTGTCAGTCTGCGCGTCCGCAAAGCGATGGGAAACATGACGAAACTCAACGCGACCCAGCGCACGCCCTTCAAAACGCCCCGTTCCGGTCTCTGGTTCGGAAGGCTGATCGACCAATGTAAAAACACTTTCAGCTGCGACCAGCATTTTTTGCATCTTGCCGGCCACCTTGGTTAAGCGCTTGATTGGATCAAAAATTTGGGCAAGTGCAGCCATAAATGCCGCAAAACTTCCGACGGTTAGTGTGCCTGTATTAGCCTGGTTCAGTGCAACAGCAATCACGGCAGCCACAGCAATTGCTGTAATGACCTGAGTAATTGGAGTCATCGCAGCGTCTGAAGTCGCCGCACGCATGTCAAATCTTCTCAATCGACCGCTGACATATGAAAAACGATTCCGTTCGAAGGCATAACCATCAAATAACTTGACGACTCGCTGCCCATCGATCCCCTCACTGACTGCACGCGTCAGTTCAGCATTCATATTGACGGTATCTTGATTGATTCGTCTCATTCTCGCGATAAAAGAACGGGAAATTAAGACTGAAATCGGCATTGTTACCAAAATGATCAGCGTAAGCTCCCAAGACATGTAAAGAAGCACGCCAATCATCGCCAAGACAATCAAGGACTCGCGGACAATAACAGTGATAACTTCAGTGGCGTAACTTGTGACATTGCCCGCATCTACAGTAAATCTATTAAGTAGCCTGCCTGTATCGCCTTTTTTAAACTCACTGTCGGGCATAGTGAGTAACTTTTCAAACATATCGCGTCGGACGCCAAGCAATACGTTATTAGCCACCCACGCTAACAAATAATCGCTAAAAAAATTACAAAGTCCGCGTAAAAAAATCAAACCAATGATGACAATAGGAACCTGCCAAACATACTCGGGCTTTGCACCAGAAAAACCCTCATCAAGCAGGGGCTTCATGGCTACTGCAAGAGTCGGTTGAGTTGCTGCAGCACCCGCCATGCATAGAACAGCAACGGCGAGCCCTTTCCAGTAAGTTCCAACGCGACTGTAAATTCGTTTCCACAGGTTGGTTTTAAGCGACTGAGAAGACGCAGACGCTGATCTGGCATTTGAAGTCAAAATGTGGCTCTAAAATCTGATGATTCATCAATTTTACCCGCCTGAACCATTCTTAGTCATTAGAATGTGTCGAGATTTCTACCTAATTAAACTTAACAATGGCCGCTCTACCCTCAATGCAACAATCAAACACCATACTTATACGCCTTCCAAACTGGATTGGTGACACATGCATGTGCCTACCTGCTCTGGATTTATTAAGTCAATCCGGAGTGCCCTTTGTAGTGTGCGCTCGTGGTTGGGCCAAGCCACTCTTGGCAGGGTTGCGTACGGAGGGATTTATAGAAATGACAGACTCACTCAAAGCTAATGTTCAAGCGCTACGCCACTGGCGACAAAAGCATCCTTACCACCAGCGTGCCTTACTCATGCCTGACTCTTTTTCCAGTGCACTCACCTTTAGGCTCGCTGGTTTTAAAAGTGTTGGTTGGCGTGATGATGGCCGCTCGTTGCTATTGAAATGGCCGCAAACTAAACCTACTGAAAAAATTCATGCCGTCGAGGCATGGTTCGAACTCACTAAACGTGCACTCCATTGCTGGGGACGGGATACATCAAAAGCTAATCTCAAAGAATCACTTCATTTACCAATTACCAATGAACACAAGCAATCAGCAGCTGCAGCACTGCGGGAGGCAAATTTAAAAATTGGTGAGTTTGTTTTGATTGCCCCGACAGCGAGCGGAAAGCATCATGGTCAAAATAAAGTATGGCCGCATTTTGACGCTCTTGCTCGAATTTTGCAAAACAATCGTGTCAACGTTGCAATGTGCCCTCCCCTGGATGAGCAGGCGCAGGCAAACCGAACTGCCCCGACAGTAGACATCATTCGACCCTTGGATTTAGGCGCTTTTTGTGCCCTGACTAACATGGCTAAACTAGTCATTTGCAATGATTCAGGTGTAGCGCACTTATGCGCTGCAGCTGAAGCAAAACAACTCACTCTATTTGGCGTAACTGACATTGCACGAACGCGCCCCTGGACTCATAAGAGTTGTAACATGGGAAGTTTTGGGCAGTGGCCAACTGCCGGCGAAGTTGTTACACGCGTTCAACAATTATTGGTACTCTAAAGCGGGATAAAATCGTTGCTTGCCTCGATACCTTTCTCAAATCTACTGCTTTATCCACCAGGCCTCAGTCTGATTTTATTGGCCCTAGCTATTGTGCTTAGCGTATTTAAAAAGCACACCTTTTCCATTGCACTTTCGATCCTAGCGATCACTTGGGTGCTGATTTGGTCATTGCCTGCTACCTCTCTTTTTTTAGGCGGCCTGCTTGAATCACGATATCCGTACAAAGATCCAAAAGACTTACCTCGTGCAGATGTGATTGTTGTTTTCGGTGGAAATACCCAGGCTAATCGAGCAAACTGGTTTGAACCTTACAACCGTGCGACCGCCATCGACCGGATTGATCGTGCTGAGGCACTTTATCGATCAGGAAAAGCACCAAGGATTTTATTGTCAGGCGGGGCTAGAGAAGGGAAAGTGAGTGAGGCACAAATCATTGCTAGGATACTTAGACAGAGAGGAATTCCTGACTCTGCACTCTTACTAGAAAACGACAGCAGGAACACCTCAGAAAATGCCAGATTTACTGACATTGCCATGCGCAGTCAAAAACTCAGAAGCGCTTTACTCGTCACTTCAGCATTGCATATGCCAAGAGCGTTAGCAACTCTGGAAAAGCGCGGCATTCATGTCACCGCTGCTGGTGGCGCCCCTCAAATTGTACTTCCCTCATCAAACGCACCTAATATATGGTTGCCGCACCTTCGTAGCCTTGATGCGAGCAGAACCATTATTAAAGAGTATCTGGGTCTATTCGGTTACTGGGTAAGGGGTTGGTTGTGATGTGTTTTTTTCAGTGATAAGACCTTCATGTATAGCGTCTCATATTGCTGCGCAACAGAATCCCAGGAAAAAAATTGAACTAGAGTTTCACTTTCTCTGACCAGCTTTACCCTTAACTCGAGGTTCTCTCCCAGTGAAAAAATAGCGTTAACCATTTCCTCTGCGTCCCTTGGGTTGTTCAAGACCCAAGCATCATGCATGTGTCTAACGTAGCCTGCAAAGCCACAGTAGCTCTCTGCACTCAGAACAACGGGCAATCCATGCGCCATCGCTTCTAAAGGTGCCATACCAAAACTGTCCAACAGTGTTGGATGCACGCAGATATCTGCACTTTGATAATAAGACGATACGCTCGGTGTAGCATCGATCAACTTCACACGCGTCTTTATTTCAGGGTGATAACGAAAAAGATATTGCCTAGCTTCACGATCGGCCCCCAATACAAGAAGTTTGTAGTGCTCGGGAAGTTTTTCCAGAGCTTGCAGTGAAACCGCAAAACCTTTCAAAAGGGGATTACGTGCGACCATGATGCAAACGATATCAGTATCTCGTAAATCCAACTGCTGGCGCATACTGGAACGTAAGAGAGGATCTGTTGCTTGCGCAAGAGCACCTGGTGGAATCAATTCAATCGAATCTACAGAAGGATAGGCAGTGTGAAGCTGTTTGCATACAGTCGGTGATACTGCCACTACCTGTCTCCCGGGAACAAAGCGCAGAGAGGATAACTCTAACCACAAGTAAGCAATATTGCGAGGCTGGAAGCAACTCAAATAACCCTGCCATCTAGATTTCATAAAAAAACGACGATACTTCACCGGAACAACATGAAAAACATGAACATCTCCGGATGAACCCAAGGCATGTGTATGTACCAAGTCATAGCCTGAGGCGGATAGTTTCTTAGTCTGATATGCAAAATAAAGCGCACGTATCCAACTTGGGATCCATTTGATTATTTTGACGTGAACTTCTTTCACCGGCAAATCGTGATCAAATTCACAACCTATTACGGTGACATCATGTCGTCTAGACAATATCTCAAAAAGATTGACGGCATAGGCTTCTGCCCCGCCAAACTTGCGGCCGAAACGTTCTGAGATGAGTGCAATGCGTAACCGCTCAGCCACGCCTTCGATCCTCATAGCGGGTGAAGCACTTCTGAAAAAAACGTAAAATGGGTGTAGATCTCCAGACTCCCACACGGGGCAGTAGAAAGGGGGAATCGTCTGAATTTGCTAACCCACGCTGAGTCGTCGTGGCATTTTGATATCCTGCCTCGAAAACGATATCTGCATGCTGAGTAGTGAGTTGGCCATACGGATAACAAAATGCAGTCACCTCTTCTTGAAGCGCATCAGACAACACACGACGAGAATGGGAAATTTGGTATCGCGCTTCTTCAAAAGACAACTCTGGCAAATGAACGTGATCAAGCGTGTGAGAACCAACTTCCTGCCCGGCTTGAATCCACGCCCTTGCTTCACTTTGGGACATTAGAGGAGAAAAAGGGACATTGTTTTGCGAGTCCCAGAAATTTCCTCCGCCAAACTGATTAGCGACAAGATAGTTTGTAGAGGTAAAACCAAGCTCAGTTAGCACAGGCAGTGCATGCTGATAAACGTTACGGTAACCATCATCAAACGTAATTCCAAATACCTTTCCGGATCGCTCCCCCTTTAAATATGGCATCAGGTCACGCATACTTAGACCGCGATAACCGAACCGATGCATCCAGTACATTTGACGCTTGAAATTTCGAGGATGAACCGTCAAGCTGCGAAAAGATGTTCCTCTTGGTGCAGGCAAATCAATTTGGTGATACATGAGAATAGGAATGGGTCGGGAAGATCCGAGACGCTCTTGCATGTGCATCATGCCGCACCTTTTTTCCTAAAAAGCTTGCGCTGGTCAGCCCCTCGATCAAGCCAGCGTCTGTAGCATTGTTCAGTACGCCGCACCAATGCTTGCGGAGTAAATTCAGATTCTGGATTTTTCCAAATCCGATCATATCCTGCATCCCCCATCTTTCGTCTAAGAGAGGGATTTTCGATGAGTGTTGTAATAATGTCTCTCAAACCTTGATCATCGTCAAGCTTAACAAGGAAACCTGTTACGCCGTCAATCAACATTTCAGGTACGCCCCCAACCGCCGTACCAATGACAGGAAGCTTTGCAGAGGCCGCTTCAAGATAAACCGTACCGCTAGCTTCGAGGCGTGTCATTAAACAAAACATATCAAAACCCAACATAAGGCTATGCACGTCATTTCTTTGACCCAGCAAATGTATGCGTTTTTCAAGGCCTAGTGACTTAATTCGTTCTTGAAGAGAGCGCATCACATCGTTACCGCTTCCAACGATGACTAGATGCAATTTGCTGTGAGTTGAAAATAAAGGCTCCATAGCTCGGATGAGCTCTAGATGACCTTTGTTCGGTCGCAAAGCCCCGACACAACCCACTACAATGCTTTGAGGGGTTAGTCCGAGTTCTTGACGTAAGGAGTATTGATCAAGTGAAGAATGTTTGAACACCGGAGTGTAAACATTTTCAATCCGATCAGGGGTAACCCCTCTAGAAATCAATTGATTACGAACAAACTGACTATCCGTTGTCACACAATGCGGTAGCCATGTGTAAGATAACAGCGAATTGACACGGTTTGCTAGGTGACGAGAACGCACAATCAGTGGAGTGCCAGCCAACCTACCTGCGATCGCACAAAGAATGGTATCTCGCCGACTATGCGTATTGAGCACATCAAAACGGCCATTTTTAAGAATATGCAGCATCTTGGCAACGCCACGAATGAAATTCAGCGCACCATCCATATTCATAGTGTGTACGACAAACCCCTCAGCTCGTAATCGAGTTGTCAGTTCGGCATGAGGTTGACAAACAGCTTCAAGGTAGTGTCCAGCATCACGCATGGCCATCATTTCTTTGAAAATACGGTGTTCCTGACCACCAAAATCAGTTGCTGCTTCAGAGTGGATAATTCTCAAAGGTTTAATGGGCTGCATATTTATCAGATCTCAATCACTTGTAAGCAACTTCAACATCCCCTGCTGACGTCCAACTGGTCAATTGTTCAACCAGTTTATCGGATAACCTCACACGCCAAGACTCATCAAGCCTCAGCGTACATAGCGCGGTGTCTGTCTGATACTGAATCTCGACTGGAGTACCCGGCATACCATTTTCAGGGGCAGCACGAAATGGATTCAGTACGCGTTTGAGCATCAAAGCATCGGCATTTCCGTTGAGCCGGATACGTAAGGCTTTCGCGCGTGCTTCGCGGGCGAGTTGCAAATCGAAAATCTGCTCGGCCACGACACGCATCCCGCCTGAATACTCGTCATTGGTGACCTTGGCCTGAACAATCAAGAGCTGATCGTCGCGCAAACGATTTCGGTGCTGTTCCATCAGCTCGCCATAGACTGACACCTCGATCTGTGCAGTTCCATCATCCAGGACAACAAACTGCATTTTGCCGCGCCGAGTCATCATCGTTCTTGAACCAGCGATGACACCGGCAAGCCACTGGGGATCTCGTGAAGGCTCAAGCCGACTCAACGCCTTGGTGACAAAATTTCTGACCTCGGCGCGCCAGGCATCAAACAAATGACCACTGAAAAAATAGCCTAGTGCAAGTTTTTCCTCGGACAAACGCGTATGTAAATCCCAGGGAGCGCACTGCGCAAGCTCGCTTTCAACAACGTCCGCACCGTCATCACCAAACAAGGAAACCTGATTGGCGCTGCGGGCGGCCTGCTCCGCCGCCTCAAGCGCCGTGCCGAGCGAGGCGATCAGCGCGGCCCGATTCGGTTCGATTTGATCGAAGGCACCTGCCCGGATCAAAGCCTCGATACTTCGGCGGTTGACAGTATGACGATCAATCCTGCGGCAGAAATCAAACAAGGAAGTAAAAGGACCGGCTGCGCGCGCGCGCAATATTTCCTCAACTGCTGCCTGACCCGTGCCTTTGACTGCGCCCATCCCGTATCGAATCGTGCGCGGAGGCAAACCTTGAGCGGAGTGTTCGTCCGCGACAGGTTCAAAACGGTAGCCTGAGGCATTCACATCAGGTGGCAATACCTTGATACCATTGGCCAGACAATCACGCCAAAAAATTTGAACCTTGCCGGTGTCGTCCATATCGGAGGACAAGGTTGCCGCCATGAACTCTGCAGGATGATGCGCCTTGAGCCAAGCCGTCTGATAGGCGATCAGGGCATACGCTGCTGAATGAGACTTGTTAAAACCATAGCCTGCGAAAAGCTCCATCAGGTCGAAAAGCTTGACCGCGAGTTTAGCGTCGTAGCCCTTCTTGATCGCCCCCTGCTCGAACAACTGCCGGTGCGCCGCCATTTCCTCGGGCTTTTTCTTACCCATGGCACGCCTGAGCAAATCCGCGCCGCCGAGTGAATAGCCGCCGATGATCTGCGAAATCAACATCACCTGCTCTTGATACACGATCACACCGTACGTACTTTTCAGTGTGTTTTCAAGATCAGGGTGAAAATAATCAACAGACGCGCGACCGTGTTTACGGTTAACGAAATCGTCCACCATCCCCGACTCAAGCGGTCCTGGTCGGAATAGCGCCAACACGGCGACAATGTCTTCGAAAGTATTTGGACGCAGCTTTTTCAGCAGTTCCTTCATGCCTCGCGATTCGAGCTGAAAAATCGCAGTCGTGTTGGCATCGCACAGAATTTGATACGTCGCCGGATCATCCAGCGATAAGGACATGATGTCGAATTCACGCATGCCTGGATTGAAAGCACGCACGAAACGCACCGCCCAATCCAGAATTGTCAGGTTGCGTAAACCCAGGAAGTCGAACTTAACCAGTCCAGCGGCTTCGACGTCATCTTTATCGAACTGGGATACCGCGCTGCCCTCCTGACCAGGCTGACAGTAGAGTGGACAAAAATCGGTCAGCTTACCGGGCGCGATCAACACACCACCGGCATGCATGCCAACGTTTCTCGTCAAACCCTCCAGCGGACGCGCAAGATCCACCAAGGCGCGAACCTCCTCTTCGGATTCGTAGCGCGCCTTGAAAGATGGCTCATCCTTGAGAGCACGATCAAGGGTCCAGGGGTCTGCTGGATTGTGAGGGATTAGCTTAGACAAACCATCGCACAGCATGTAGGGCATATCCAGAACCCGCCCGGCGTCCCGCACAACCGCTTTAGCTCCCAGCGTGCCAAAAGTCGCAATCTGGCTCACGGCCTCGCGACCATACTTTTGCTTGACGTACTCGATCACGCGTTCGCGATTATCCTGGCAAAAATCGATATCGAAGTCTGGCATCGATACCCGCTCGGGATTAAGAAATCGCTCGAACAGCAAATCGTAGCGAATCGGATCCAGATCCGTGATGCCAAGGGAGTAAGCCACCAGAGAGCCTGCTCCTGAACCTCGACCCGGCCCCACAGGAACACCATTGCTTTTACCCCAGTTGATAAAGTCCTGAACAATCAGAAAGTACCCAGGGAAACCCATGTTGATAATGGTCTGACACTCAAGGGCCAGGCGAGCCGAATACTGGGGCATCGCACGCGCGCGCTCCTCAGGGTCGGGAAACAACTGCAACATCCGCTTTTCAAGACCGATTTCGGAGAGCTGGATCAGATAATCATCCAGGGACACGCCATCAGGGGTGGGAAAATCAGGGAGCTGTGGCTGCCCCAGCACAAGGGTCAAGTTGCAGCGCTGCGCAATCGCCACCGCGTTGGCTAGAGCCGATGGTACGTCACGGAAGCGCTCCACCATTGCTTCGGTGGATTGGAGATACTGATCTGGCGTGAAATGCCTAGGACGGCGTGGATTCGTGAGAATCTCACCCTCGGAAATGCAGACGCGTGCTTCGTGGGGCTGAAAATCCTCTGGACCCAAGAACTGGACGGGATGCGTGGCCACCACAGGCAGGCCGCACTCAGACGCCAAAGTCAGCGCGGCACGGACGTAGGACTGATCCGCGTCCGCCTCTGTTCGCTGAAGCTCAATATAGTAGGCACCAGGAAAAGTTTTTTTCCATTGCAAAGCGAATGTCTTCGCCAACTCCGGATTTCCAGCCATCAAGGCTTGACCCACGTCGCCTGCTCGGGCCCCAGACAAGGCAATCAGACCTTGCGTGCCCTCTAGCCACTCGCGGCGCATCTCTGCACGCCCGCGATGCGCATTATTGAGCCAAGCGCGCGTCAAGAGCTCGCATAATGCCAAATATCCCGCACGACTCGCGACGAGAAGTAAAATGCGGTAAGGTTTGTCACGATCTTCGTCGTTTGTCAGCCAGACATCGCAACCCGCGATCGGCTTGATACCGGCAGAACGCGCTTCTTTGTAGAATTTAATCAAACCGAAAACGTTCGACAAATCGGTCAATGCAACGGCTGGCTGGCCGAGTTGAGCGACGCGGCGAATAAGTTCCGGGATGCGGACAGTACCGTCCACCACCGAGTATTCGGAATGGACGCGCAGGTGAACGAAAGGTTGTGATTGAACGGTTTCTGACATAGGTCAATTGTACCTATTGTTGAATCATCTATAGTTATTTTTAGTCACGATTAAAGTACCCGCGCCGTGAGCATACGGCACAACGTTTGAGCAAGGAATACAGCATGAAATGGATTGTTCTGGGAACCTGGATTGGAGCCGTACTATTTGCTCACTTCCGTGGTCGCGTCAGACTTCCGCTGGGTCGCCAGCTGCTGGATCACTCGATTATTTTGGCCCCGATCAACGCTTTCATGGTGTTGACCTCCCGCGTCCCCACCACCCCCTACATTCCAAATGAGACCATGCCCGAGCTCAAGTTGCTCGAGGACAACTGGGAAACCATTCGCGACGAGGCGCTGCACCTCGCGAGCCTGCGTGAAATCAAAGCGCCCGAGCTTCACAATGACATCGGTTTCAATTCTTTTTTCAAATATGGCTGGAAACGCTTTTACCTGAAATGGTATGACGCCAAACACCCCTCCGCAGTCGCGTTATGCCCGAAAACTGTCGCGCTTCTCAACCAAATTCCCTCGGTCAAGGCAGCGATGTTCGCAGAGCTGCCTCCAGGCGGCCAGCTCAATCCGCATCGCGACCCCTTTGCGGGCTCCTTGCGTTACCACCTGGGTCTGGCTACACCGAACGATGACCTCTGCTACATCGATGTGGATGGTATTCGTCACAGCTGGCGTGATGGCAAAGGCGTGATTTTCGATGAAACCTATGTGCACGACGCCTACAACAAATCCCAGCAAAATCGCATCATTTTGTTTTGCGATGTCGAGCGTCCGTTGAAATGGCGCTGGGCGGAATGGTTCAACCACTGGTTTGGCAAAATCGCCATGTCAGCTGCAAGCTCTCCAAATGCAGAGACGGATCAGACAGGGTTTGTGAACAAGCTCACCCATTACCACTGGGTCATTGATCAAAAGCGTCGTGCGTTCAAAAAAGCGAATCGCACTGCTTACAAAGCCACTAAATTTGGCTTGATAGCACTTGCGATCGTCTTATTTATCGTCTGGTAATTGATCGTCTGGTCATTACCCAGTCAGCGGATCAGCGTTGCATGGCTTCCCAGGTTTTTTGCAATCGTTTGACTGACACCGGCATTGGTGTGCGCAGTTCTTGAGCAAAAAGCGCGACACGCAACTCTTCGAGCATCCAGCGAAACTCGTCAAGTCCCGCATCCGGAGCGCCTTTGAGCGCACTGCGGGCACGGTTGTATTGGTTCAGTACGGGGGCCATTTCAGCCATGAGACGCGCATCCCGGCCTGGATCCGATTTCAGTTTATCAATCCGTGCGACTGCAGCCTTCAGATAGCGGGGTAAATGGACGAGCTGAGTGTATGGAGTTTCCACGATAAACCGAGCCGACACGAGTTGCTGCAAGTGCTGCTGTAAATCGGCGTAAGCGCCGGGATTCGTTTTAGCCTGCGGGAGCTTGCGCAAAGCTGCAGTCCATCCCTCGAGCACCGCGAACGCTAACCGAGCGACCTCTTGGGCCAGCAAGCCAAGCTTGGTCTTAGCCTCCTGGCGACGTGCCTCGAAGGTCTGTGCATCATCCGGCCAAGGCTCGGACAGGCAAGCACCAATCAACGCGCAATCAATGATTTGATCTCTGAGTTGCTCCTGGGTGCCGAGCTGCAAATACAGCATGCCCATTTTGGTCAGCTCGTGCAGATTCTTTTCGAGAAACTTAACTTGTTCCCGTAAAGCCAGACGAAACAAGCGAACGAGTCCTCGCTTGTGCGCCTGAAGTGCGACCTGCGGATCATCAAAAACATCCAGCGCACAGGCTGCCCCACGCTCGACAAGAGCGGGATAGCCCACAACAACCTGATCTTTTCGACGGATCTCCATCAGTTCAGGGAGTTTGCCAAAACTCCATTCCGTGATTTCGTCCTGAGACAGGACGCTTGCGACCTCCTGGTCCCGGGTGGCGAGTTTCTGAAAGGTGGCTTGCGCCTGCTTGCCGAGTTCGGCTTTGATTTGCGCAAGATTACGGCCCGCCGACAACATGCGTCCATGCTCGTCTACGACTTTGAAAGACATGAACAAATGGGCAGGCAAGGTTTCGGGCTTGAAATCCGTCACCAATGGCCTAATTTTCAGTTGCTGCCAGATATCCTGAATCAGCGCCTCGACCAATCCGCATGGGGGGTGCTCGAGTCGGTCATACCAACGCTCATAAAACCCTGCGGCATAATCAGGCAGCGGCACGCAGTGGCGCCGAATTTTTTGAGGCAGCGACTTGAGCAAGAGCTGCGCTTTTTCCTTGAGCATGCCAGGCACAAGCCATTCACAGCGGGCGGCATCCACCTGATTCAGAAAATAAAGGGGAACCGTCACCGTTAACCCGTCTTTGGGAGAGCCTGGTTCAAAGTGGTAATCCACCGCGAGCCTCACACCCTGCCATTCGAAAAATTTGGGGAATACGTCGGTGGTGACGCCCGCTGCCTCGTGCCGCATCAATGCATCGCGTGTCAACATCAGCTGTTGAGCTTGATCTTTAGTCAAACCCTTGACCCAGTGCTCGAGCGTCGCAGTCTGATAGATTTCAGCCGGCAAAAGTTTGTCGTAAAAAGCTTGAATCAAGGCATCGTCAACCAAAATGTCCGGGCGTCTGGTCTGATGCTCAAGCTTTTCGATCTGAGCGATCAGCTTGCGGTTATGTGCCAGAAAAGGAAGCGGACTATCGATGTCGCCAGGAATCAACGCTTGGAGGATAAAGATTTCACGCGCCTGCTCTGGCGCAATCGGTCCGTAATGCACACGTCGTCCCGAGTAGACCGTCAAACCATAGAGCGTGGCTTTCTCGTTGGCGACGACCTGTCCAAGTTTGCGCTCCCAACGCGGATCGCTCCAGGAGCGTTTAAGCAAGTGACCCGCGACACGCTCAACCCAAGCAGGGTCAATTTTGGCGACGCAGCGCGCGTATAACTTGCTTGTGTCGACAAGCTCTGCGGCCATGATCCATTTGCCCGCCTTTTTCAACAAACGCGACCCTGGGTGAATCCAGAAACGAATATCGCGCGCGCCCAGATAGTGACCCGCCTCCTCTGCTTTAAAACCAAGATTACCGAGCAAGCCGGAAAGCAGGGAGAGATGAATTTGCTCATGCGTGGCCTCAGTCTTATTCAGACGCCAGCCCTGCTCGCCGACAAGCGCCATCAACTGACTATGGATGTCATGCCACTCGCGCAATCGCAGAGGAGAAAGATAATGGGTGCGCAACAGCGCGACCAGTTTGCGTTGGGATTCCTTGTGTCTGACCTGTTCGTGATACCAGTTCCAGAGTTTTACATAAGCGACAAATTCTGATTTGTCGTCGGCAAATTTTGAATGCGCCTGTTCAGCCGCCTCGCGCGCGTGCATGGGTCTGTCGCGAGGATCTTGAACCGATAGAGCGGAGGCGATGACCAGCATCTCGGTCAAACAGTGATGATCGCGCGCAGCCAAAATCATTCGCCCCAATCGCGGGTCGACCGGAAGTTTCGCCAACGCGCGACCTGTCTCGGTGAGTGCGTCGGGTCTGTCGGAATCAGGGTCGATTGCGCCAAGCTCTTGAAGTAAATGATAACCGTCAGCAATCGCGCGTCCGCTTGGCGGATCGACAAAGGGAAACGTTTCAATATCATTCAAACGCAACGCCTTCATGCGCAATATCACACTGGCCAGTGAAGAGCGCAAAATTTCTGGATCGGTGAATGCCGCACGATCCTTGAAATCTTGTTCAGCGTAAAGCCTGATGCAGACTCCCGGTCCGAGACGGCCGCAGCGTCCTGCACGCTGGTTCGCGGAGGCCTGGCTGATAGGTTCGATGCGGAGTTGTTCGACTTTGTTTCGCCATGAATAGCGTTTGACACGCGCCAGCCCACTATCGATCACAAAACGAATGCCTGGCACAGTGAGAGAGGTCTCGGCCACGTTGGTGGCCAACACAATCCTACGAGCGCTTGTGCGAGGACGAAAAATTTCTTCTTGTTCGTCCTGCGACAAGCGGGCAAACAAGGCGAGCACCTGCGTCCCGGGAGGATGATGCTTGCGTAAGGCTTCGGCGCATTCGCGAATCTCGCGCTCGCCGGGTAAAAACACCAGAATATCGCCCGGCCCCACGCGGGCACACTCATCCACGGCCTCAACTAGCGCATTGATGAGATCGCGTTCCTCATCACGCGCCAAACTGCGCTCGGACAAACCAGTTTGTGTTGGATGCCCCGATGTCAGACCTTCCTCTAGCAATGGGTTGATGACAGGGCGATAGCGTACCTCGACAGGGTAAAGCCTTCCGGAAACTTCGATAACAGGCGCGGGCTCACCCTGTTGATTGGCAAAATGCCTTGCAAAGCGTCCCGCATCGATCGTCGCGGACGTAATGATGACTTTGAGATCAGGCCTGCGCGCAAGGAGCTGCCGAAGGTAACCCAGCAAAAAATCGATATTCAGGCTGCGCTCATGCGCTTCATCGATGTCGATCGGGTCATAGCGTCCTAACAAAGGATCGCGTTGTGACTCCGCCAGCAAAATACCATCCGTCATCAGCTTGATGGCGGTTTGAGCGCTGCTGCGATCCTGAAAACGGACTTGATAACCGACCCACTCGCCAAGAGGTGTTTGAAGTTCTTCGGCGATTCGACGCGCCACCGAGCTGGCCGCAAGCCGTCTGGGTTGGGTATGGCCAATCATTTTTTTCAATCCCCGCCCCAGCTCCAGACAAATCTTGGGTAGCTGAGTGGTTTTGCCTGAGCCCGTCTCCCCGCTCACGATCACGACTTGATGGCGTGCGATGGCCCGGGCGATTTCCTCACGGCGTGCGCTGACCGGTAAATCCTCTGGATAGACGATCTTGGGGGGCTGGCGTGGGGAAATGACAACGCTTTCCGGCGTTATGTCGGCTGAGCGCTTTGATTCGGGCATATTTTCTAATCCGATGAACGGCTCATTATAAAATTTATATTTCAAACTCACAGCGCTCACGAGGTTAACAACACAAGCCGCCATGCCAGACAAAAAAGCACCAGAGGTCGGAACCGCCCAAGAATCTCCAAATATCAGCCCCGAAGGGACTGTTTCTGCCCAAGAGGCGCCTGAGTTCGCAGCGGCGCAGTTCGTTCGCTGGTTCAGGGAGGTTGCTCCCTATGTCCATGCTTTCAGAGGCAAAACCTTTGTCGTGGCCTTTGGAGGCGAGCTTGTTCAGGCCAATGCCCTGAACACCCTGATTCAGGATCTGTCGCTCCTTTCCGCGCTTGGTATCAAACTGGTTCTTGTGCATGGCTCCCGTCCTCAGGTTAACGAACAATTACGTCTGAAAGGCTTTAGCCAGCAGTTCGACCGGGGCCGTTCCCCAACCGATGCGGATGCGCTCGAATGCGCCAAAGAGGCCGCAGGTGAAATTCGCCTGGATATCGAAGCGGCATTCAGCCAAGGTTTACCCAATACCCCCATGTCGCATGCCCAAATCCGAGTGATCTCGGGAAACTTCGTGACGGCGCGTCCAACTGGCATCATCGATGGCATTGATTACAAGCACACGGGCCAAGTACGCAAGATCGATGTCGATGCCCTGCGCTTTGCGATCGAACGTGGCTCGATCGTGCTGCTTTCCCCTCTTGGCTTCTCACCGACTGGCGAGGCATTCAACCTCTCCATGGAAGAGCTCGCCACGAGTGTCGCCACCAAGCTGCGTGCTGAAAAGTTGATTTTTCTAACTGAAACACCAGGTGTGCTGGCTCCAGATGGTAGTGTGGATACAGAGCTTGCGCGCCTGGACGCCGATGCCCTGCTAGCCTCGGGCGAACTCGACGAGGACACGGCCTATTATTTGCAATACGCTTCCCGGGCAGTCAAGCGTGGAGTGACCCGTGCCCACCTGATTCCTTTCTCCAGGGACGGTGTGGTGTTGCTCGAGATCTTTACCCATGATGGCGTGGGCACCATGGTGGTCGAAGATACGCTGGATGACTTGCGTCCTGCAACGATCGACGATGTGGGCGCGATTTTGCAACTCATCGAACCGCTTGAACAAGACGGCACGCTGGTGCCTCGCGGTCGAGCCGTCATTGAACGCGAAGTTGAAAACTTTACTGTGCTTGAGCATGACGGCGTGATCTATGGCTGCGCAACCCTCAACAACTATCCGGACGATCAGATGGCCGAAATGGCGTGCCTAATCGTTCACCCCGAGTGGCAAGGCGCCGGCGAGGGAGAAATATTATTGCGGCACATGGAGTCCAGGGCGCGCGCGCATGGCGCGAAACGGCTCTTTGTATTGACCACACGAACCTCACACTGGTTCATCAAGCGTGGTTTCGTGCAAGGTGGTGTCGCGGATCTTCCGAAAGAAAAACAAGCCCACTACAACAGGTCACGCAACAGTCTGATTTTTATCAAACGCCTGTGAAGCTTGGGGCTTTGATTATCTACCAGTCGTCAAACGCCCTACAATGATAAATCGATATGTTTTTGGACAGGACTAAAAATGAGCCGTACCGTTCAGTGTTTAAAGCTTAAAAAAGAAGCCGAAGGCTTGGAATTTCCTCCCTACCCCGGCGAGACAGGCACTAAAATTTGGCACAGCATCTCCAAACAAGCTTGGCAGGACTGGCTCAACGTTCAAACCCGCTTGGTCAACGAGAACAGACTCAACCTGGCAGATGCGCGTGCGCGAAAGTACCTCAAAGAGCAAATGGAAAAGTATTTGTTCGAGGACATTGATGTTGAAGCGCAGGGTTTTGTCCCCCCCTCCGCCTGAGTCCTTCAACCGAGGCGACGCACTCCCTGCTGCGTCGCAAGCAGTGCCGTATCCGCGGGGCTGAGGGCGAATAAGCCATTGGTCACCACCCCAGGTACGTTATTCAGTTTTTTCTCCAATTCTGGAGCGTCCGTGATGGTCAGTCCATGGATGTCTAAAATCTGATTACCATTGTCTGTGATAAAACCCTCGCGCAAGACAGGTTGTCCACCCAGTGCGCGCGCCACGCGCGAAACAGCTTCACGCGCGATCGGCAACACCTCGATCGGTAAAGGAAATCGACCCAAACTGTCCACCAGTTTGCTTTCATCCGCGATACAAACAAACTGCTTCGCAACAGAAGCAACAATTTTTTCACGTGTCAACGCCCCGCCACCGCCTTTGATCATGTGGAGCTGACTATTGATTTCGTCGGCTCCATCCACATAAACAGGCATGGTTTCAACCTCATTCAAGTCCAGTACCGCAATGCCGTGTCCAGCGAGACGCTTTGCGCTGCGCTCCGAACTCGCGACTGCTCCCCGAAACTTTCCGCGATACTTTGCCAGACCATCAATAAATAGATCAGCGGTGGAACCCGTCCCGACACCGATCACTGCTTGAGCAGTCAACATCGGTTCGATCAATGCCAAGGCCGCATCAGCGGCCTGTTGCTTAAGATCTTGTTGTGAAAGCATGCTGGGGATCCTGTTAAAAATTATGGATGTTGATCTGGATTAGAGAGCGCGTCGCGTGAGGGATCATCCTCGGAACGGCCATATTCGTCTGACTCAGGGGCAAAAGCCGCGCGAGCCTGATCGTCGGGCAAAGCCTCTACACCTTTCAAACTTCGCAGCATGACACGTGTGCGCGACTCGGTCTGACCGATTTTATGACTCGCTGAATCAAGCGATTTTTTCACATTGGCTAATGAATCGCCAAACTTTCCAAACTCTGTTTTGACAGCACGCAATACCTGCCAGACCTCGGAAGAACGTTGCTGAATGGCGAGCGTCCTGAATCCCATCTGCAGACTGTTGAGCAACGCTGCAAGGTTGGCGGGACCCGCCACATTCACGCGCAGATCATGCAATCTATCCAGCAAACCGGACTGACGCAATACCTCCGCATACAGACTTTCGCTGGGCAAAAACATGATCGCAAAATCAGTTGTGTGGGGAGGAGAGACATATTTAGCCACAATCGTTTTTGCCTGCAGCTCGACTGCCCGCGCTAAGGCCGCACCGGCGGCTTTGATACCCTCTTTGTCGGCTGTATCGTGCGCGTCCATCAGACGCTCATATTCTTCTTTTGGAAATTTGGCATCAATCGGCAACCATACGGGTTGATCCAGGAGACCCTGACCGGGCAACCTGATCGCAAACTCAACCTGGGCGTCGCTGCCTGGCACAGTTTTGATGTTTTGCGCATACTGATCAGGTGTCATGCTGTCCTCGATCAGTCGCGCAAGCTGTACCTCGCCCCATGTTCCACGTGTTTTGACATTGGTCAGCACGCGCTTGAGATCACCCACACCCGCAGCCAAGGTTTGCATTTCGCCTAGGCCTTTTTGAACCGACTCCAGACGATCGGACACTTGTTTAAATGACTCCGTTAACCGAGTCTCCAGCGTCGCATGAAGCTTTTCATCCACCGTACGACGCATCTCATCGAGTTTGGCAGAGTTATCCGTCTGGAGTGACAGTAATCGCTCTTCCACCGCGACACGAAGTTCGGCGATCCGACGCTCGTTGGTTTGGATTAGCGTCTGTAATTGATTCGAGAAATCTGCGGCAAAACGACTGAGAGAATCGGCGCTTTCAGTGCGCCCGGCGGCTGCATCACGCGCCATTGCTGCGCGAAACTCGGTATCGCTTTGGGCGAGCTCCACTCTCAATGCGCGTGAGGATTCAGCCAGCTCTGCGCGCAGTTGGCGTTGCGACTCAGCTTGTTCCGAGCGCAAACCACGCTCCAGTCGTTCCTGACCCGCCACGAGCTGATCGAGACGGGGATCAGATTGCGCCGCAAGCGTACGACCTGCACGTAACCATGCAAGAAAGGAAAACAAAACTGCCAGACAAGCCGCAACAGCGATAAGGGGCAACAGCATGTCAGGCACATTGAGCGCGGATAAATCGATCAACGGACACCCAGCTTTTCAGCGTAGCGTTTCTCATTGAAACCCACTGTCACGGACGCGTCAGGAAAGACAGCCAATGGACGTCGTATCAACGCAGGATACTGCGCGATCAATGACAACCACTCTTTGTCTGAACCGGGTGATTTCAAACTTTCATCCAGATTGCGCCAAGTCATCGAGGCGCGATTCACGAGTTTTTCCCAGCCGCCTAATTCTTGCGCCCAGTTCTTAAGGCTCGCAGCCGGGATCGGTACATCGCGATAGTCTTGAAACTGATGGGCAATCCCTTTTTCATCGAGCCAAGCTCTGGCTTTGATGCAAGTACTGCATTTGGCGAGCCCGTAGAGTTTGAGAGACATAAGGAGTCCTGAAAAAATACATCAAGCGTTTAAAAATCCGATTTTAAAGGGTCGGCGTGATATCCCTCAAGAAGCGCCTGCCAATATTCACTCTGTCTTGCAAGAGAGAGTTTTTTGAGTGATCGCAACAGGCGCGCGAGATTTTCAGTACGCTGACCAGGCGTAAGCTTTCCCATACGTCCGCGATCAAAGTCAATCAACCAGACTTTTCCCTTGGCATCATAAAGAATGTTGTAGACGTTGAGATCGGCATGCCAGACCCCAAAGCGGTGCATCCGCGCAATGGCAGCGCCGCCACGCGACCAAATTTCGAGAGCGTCGCTTTGCGCCAAAGGACGGGCACCCGGAATGCATTCGGTCAACAGTGCTGCCCGGTATGTCATGCCCGAGCGCCATGCCGCGGCACCGAGCGGACGCGGCACAGGCAGGCCGGCACGCCACATCATGCGCAACAGATCGAACTCCAAGCTTGAACGTGTCTTTTCTAGGCCTGACCAAAAATAGCGGTCCTGCACAAATCTAGCCACCAACCCGCCTCGCCGGTAATACCTGAGTACCGCATCAAAAGCACCGACGCGGACAAACCATGCCGCGGCGCGTCCGCCGACGGTGACAGGTCGTGCGCTCAGTGAGGGAGTCTGCGCATCGAAACATCCCCATATGGACGTATCGGGCCTGCAGCTTTCGCTCAACGCATGATCCACACGGAACCAGCGATCGGCGAGCGCAAGCTGATCGACTGTTTGATCAAGCATATCCTCATTCATCGGCTCAGCCCTCGCGGTTCCGCATCCAATCGGCGACCCCAAAAAAAATCTCCAGCATCTTGTCCAAAAGAGGCTCTGGATAATCAAGCTCTTTCATCGCCCGTGCCATACACAGCAACCATTGATCTCGTTCGGCAATTCCAATCGAAAAGGGTAAGTGGCGTGCGCGCAATCTAGGATGTCCGAAACGTTCAATGTAATGCTGAGGTCCGCCAAAGTATCCGCACAAATACCAAAACAATTTGTCACGGGCTTGCTCCAAGCTCGCGCCATGAACCTCGCGCAACAATTTGAGATCCGAATCCATGTCCATCAGATCGTAAAACCGATCGACCAGAAGACGGATTCCAGTTTCTCCACCCAAAATATCAAACATCGAAGGCCCTTCGGGCTTTTTTTGTTGCTCAAGTTGATTCATTCGTTGGTATTTCCCCGGCCTGAAACGCTCTTAGGAATGATGTCGCAAAATGGTCAGCGGCGGACTGTTCAGCACACCGCGCAAGACAAGTGCTCCGGCCAGCCAGGCGCCTAACATGCAAACTGACAGACCGAGCAACCAAGGCCATAGCGAAAAACGCATGTCGAACTCAAAGACCCAGTGTGACAAGGCCCACGCGCCAAGGGTCGCACCCCCAGCGGCCAAGAGTCCAGCCAAGGCACCGACCGAGAGCAATTCGATCCTTTGGGCTGAGGCAAGTTGCCGCCGGGTCGCACCGAATGCTCTTAACAAGGCCGCTTCTCTCAAGCGCTCGTCGCGGGTCGCCGATAATGCCGCTGCCAGCACCATGGCACCCGCAAAAACTGAAAACACAAAAAGACCTTGCACAGCCACAGACACTTTATCCAGAATATTTTGTAGCTGACTCAGAATCGCGCCTACATCAAACACTGTCAGATTGGGAAACTGCTTGACAAGCTCCTGTGTCACGACGAGGCGGTCAGGCGGCAAGTAAAAAGCTGTCATCCATGTCTGTGGCGCATCTTTGAGGGCAGCTGGTGTAGTGATCGCAAAGAAATTGGCGCGCATAGAATCCCAATCCACACGTCTGAGACTCGTGACCTCGAGTCGAACCTTTTCACCCGCGACATCGAACTCCATCATATCGCCCAGCTTGAGACCCAGGGACTTGGCTAAACCGATCTCCAGCGATACCTCTGAACGTGCCGCATTGAAGTCACGTCCAGCCACGATCTGACCGGGGTCGGCCAAACGTTCTGCATAAGACAGGTTGAACTCTCTTTCAACCAGTCTTTGCGCGCGCGCCTCTGCGTAATCCGCAGCGGAAACAGGCCGATCATTCAGGGCGACGAATCTTCCACGCACCATAGGCGAAAGTCTCACTTGCGTCAGACCCGCTTCGCTGAGTGTTTTTTCAATACTGGGTACCTGGTCATTTTGAATATTGATCAAAAACCGATTCGGTGCGTCAGCGGGTAAGGTGCGTTGCCAGCCCGCCAGCAAATCCGTACGCACAATCGTCAACAATAAAATCGCCATCATGCCGACTGCGAGCGCACTTGTCTGCGCAATGGTGGCCCCCCGTCTGCGCACAACGCCTGCGAGCGCGAAACGAAGCACGGGGAAAGGTTTGAGTCGTTCTCGCAGACTGGACAATGCCCACAATACAACGATCCCAAGCCCTGCGAAGACTGCTGCTGCAGCGAAGAACCCCAAGGCCAGACCGATCCCGAGCTTGACATCGTTGGCCACCCACCACATCAAGACCGAAAAGCCAGACAAGCCCAAAACATACCCAGCGATGCTTTGGAGCGGAATGCCATCTTGCTGAGCACGCAATATTTGTGAAGGCGGCACATGACGCAATCCGTTGAGCGGCGGCCATGCAAACGCCAACAATAACCATAATCCTGCAAAGAGTCCTTGCAAGGCGGGCTCAATCCCTGCGGGAGGCAAATCGGCACCCAGCAGCCCCCCCAGCGCCCTGACCATCAAGGCTTGCCCACCCCACCCCAGCGCGAGACCCACGATGGATGCACACAAGCCTGTGAGTATGAACTCACCCATCAGGATCGTCGTCACTTTGGCCTGGGTCGCGCCCAGGCAACGCATTACAGCGACACTGTTCAGATGACGCTGACTGAAACGCCTGGCACCAAGTGCCACGGCTACGGCTGCGATGAGAACAGACAACATGGCGACCAACGCAAGAAACTCCTGGGCACGATCCAGTGAGCGTCTGATTTCAGGTCGTCCAGCCTCAATCGTGACGATTTTTTGACCTGCTGTCATGGCACTGGCCAGCCACTCTTTGAATTGTTCCACTGCGGGCGAATCACCCGCGACCAAAAAGTTGTAGCCAATGCGGCTGCCAGGTGCGATCAGACCCGAACGACTGAGGTCTTCGGCGCGAACCATGACTCGAGGGGCGAGATTGACAAACTGGGCACCGCGATCTGGTTCGTAGGTAATGACTCGAGCGATCTTCAGACCCAAGTCACCGACCTTGATCGTATCGCCAATTTTTAAACCTGTCTGACTCAATACCTGAGCATCCACCCAGGCCTGGCCGACCTCAGGAGCGACAGTGGTTTGCAGTTCGGGTCCGCCCGGGACTTCAGTGGTCCGAAGCCCACCCCTTAGCGGATAACCCAGCTCCACGCCTTTGATCGAAGCCAGCACCAACCGGCCTTCAGATCCCACCATCGAAGGAAACTGCCATCCCAGAACTGTGCGCAAGCCGGCATTTCGGGCGCGCTCCACAAATGTCGCCGGAATGGGTGAGGAGGATTCGACTACAAGATCCGCACCGAGCATCTGCGTCGCATCACGTTCAAGCGCACGACCCACCCGGTCCGCCAAAAAGCCCACACTGGTGACGGCCGCCACCGCGATCACCACAGCCAGACCTAACAGACGCAGATCACCCGCCCGCGCATCGCGCCAAGTCTGCCTGCAAATCATTTTCAATATGCTCATGCTCTTAACCGGTCCAGTGCGTCCTGAAGACGATCCACAGCCCAAACCTCAAGTCCCTCGATCGGTTGCCGCGGTGCGTTCGCCTTGGGAATGATTGCGACTGAAAACCCAAGCTTGGCCGCCTCACGCAAACGCTCCTGACCACGCGGAGCAGGTCTGACCTCGCCGGCGAGTCCGACCTCTCCGAAGGCAAACAAGCCCTTGGGCAGGGGTCGATCCCGCAAAGAAGACAAAATCGCTAACAGCACCGCAAGATCCGCGGCAGGTTCGGTGATTCGCACACCACCGACCGCATTGACAAACACATCCTGATCAGAGGTCGAAACCCCGGCATGCCGATTCAGGACGGCAAGCAACATCGCCAGACGGTTGCCTTCCAGGCCAACAGATAAACGGCGCGGATTGGGCACATGCGCAGTATCGACTAGCGCCTGGATTTCCACCAGCAATGGCCGGGTTCCCTCTTGGGTCGCCATGACGCAAGAGCCAGACACTTGCGCGGAATGCTGAGAAAGAAAGAGCGCGGAGGGATTTGCCACACCTCGCAGGCCTCGGTCTGTCATTGCAAAAACGCCGAGTTCGTTGACCGCTCCAAAACGGTTCTTGAACGCCCGGATCAATCGAAAAGAGGAATGCGTATCGCCCTCGAAATACAAAACAGTATCCACGATATGCTCCAGCACCCGTGGTCCGGCCAAGGCGCCATCTTTGGTCACATGACCGATCATGACAATCGGAATACCCGCCTGTTTGGCTAAACGCGTTAATTGGGCCGCGCACTCCTTGACCTGAGAGACTGAGCCAGGTGCGGCCGTCAACTCACTGGAGTACATCGTCTGGATAGAGTCAATCACGGCGACAGCAGGCTTTTGTTCGAGGAGCGCAGACTGAATAGACTCCAGTCGAATCTCTGCGAATAAGTCCACCCCCTCGCCGGAAAGACCCAGTCGGCGCGCACGCAAAGCAACCTGTTCGGCGGACTCCTCGCCTGTGACATACAACACCCTGCGTGCACCGGACATGGCAACAAGTGCTTGAAGCAATAAAGTGGATTTCCCGATACCAGGGTCTCCACCGATCAACACCACAGCGCCCGCGACCAATCCGCCACCGAGCACGCGGTCAAACTCGGGAATACCCGTCGAAATCCGCGGTAATTCAAGCGCTTCGACGTCCGACAAACTCCGCAACGCTGTTGAAGCCGCAAGCGGAGCGTAGCGGTGCTGTTCGGCCTGTGCGGCTAGACCGTGATCGCGCGACTCCTCAAGCGTATTCCAGGCTTGGCAATGGGGGCACTGCCCCAGCCATTTCGGGCTGACGCCGCCGCATTCGGAGCAAGTAAAGATAGTTTTGATTTTGGCCATGAAATTCTCTGGCGCTGGATGCACCGCATATTGCTAGTCTAACGCAGGGGTGAACCACTACACTGCGTCATCCCTGTCCAATCCGGACTAATTAAGCATTTTTTACTCATGGCCGTTGACCATTACGAAAACTTTCCTGTTGCTTCGATTTTGCTACCCAGGCATCTGAGAAGCGCAGTCACTGACATCTACCGGTTCGCCCGTGGCGCGGATGACATCGCGGACGAAGGCGATGCCCCACCGGCCGAGCGGCTGGCCGCGCTACAGGAGTACCGAGAGGCCATCCTTTTGATTGCAAATGGAGACCTCCCGGCCGACCGGTTCAGACCTCTGGCACACACCATTGAGAAACATGCGCTGCCGACCGAAGCTTTTTTAGATCTCCTGTCAGCCTTCGATCAAGATATCGTGCAAAAACGTTATCAGAGCTATGCCGACCTGCTCGATTATTGCAGGCGCTCGGCCAATCCTGTCGGCACCTTGATGCTTCACTTGTACAAGACCACTGATGCCCATGCCATGGAGCTCTCGGCCGCCATCTGTTCGGCTTTACAACTGATCAATTTTTTGCAGGATGTGGCCATTGACTGGAAAAAAGACCGTATTTACCTGCCTCAGGACGAGCTTGAGTATTTTGGCGTGACTGAAAATCATTTTGCCGTTGCCCGTACGGACCAGGCATGGTGCCAGCTCATGCAGTTTCAGGTGAATAGGACCAGAGGCTTGTTAAACTCCGGACGTCCCCTTGGACGAATGCTTTCGGGCAGAATCGGTCTCGAACTCAGATTGATTATTCAAGGTGGTTTGAGAATTCTCGAAAAAATCGAGCATGTACGTTTTGATGTTTTCCGGCATCGCCCGACACTTGGCGCCCAGGATTGGGCATTGATGTTCTGGCGTGCATTAAGAGCCTGATGCGATGACCCCTAGCGAATATTGCCAAGAAAAAGCAGCCAAAAGCGGTTCCAGCTTTTATTACGCTTTTCTATTTTTACCTCCGGAAAGACGTCTGGCGATCACGGCGCTCTACGCTTTTTGTCGTGAAGTCGATGATGTGGTGGATGAGTGCACGGATCCGTCCATCGCCAGAATCAAACTGGCCTGGTGGCGGACTCAAATCGAAGCCATGTTTCAGGGCAAGCCAGAGCACCCCGTCACACTCGCCCTCGCCCCCCATTTGAAACCTTTTGACATCACCCAGGAACGCTTGCTCGCCATTATCGATGGCATGGAAATGGACCTCGACCAAACTCGATATCTGGATTGGCCGGGGCTGGAAAAGTACTGCTGGCATGTCGCCGGCGTGGTCGGGGAGCTATCGGCAGGGATTTTTGGTTATCGGGATGCGGCGACGCTGCAGTATGCAAGCAAGCTCGGTATTGCGTTTCAACTCACCAACATCATCCGCGATGTCGGTGACGATGCGCGTCGTGGTCGCATTTATCTCCCCATCAGCGATCTGCAACAATTTGGAGTTCGGGCCGCCGATGTGCTGAACAGTCAGTATTCAGACAACTTTTCCGCCTTGATGGCTTTTGAGGCCAAACGCGCTCGCAAACTTTACCGAGAAGCCGTCGACGCCTTGCCAGAGTGCGACAGACGCGCTCAGCGACCCGGTTTGATGATGGCGGCCATCTACCACGCCTTGCTCGAAGAAATCGAACATGAAAAGTGGCAGGTACTGGATCAGCGTATTTCGCTCACGCCTATTCGAAAATTCTGGCTTGCCTGGAAAAATTTTGTGGGCGCAGGTCGTAGCGTGCTGAAACAAATCAGGCGATCGAGCGATCCGTCGTGAAACTCGCCGTGATCGGTGCGGGCTGGGCGGGCCTGGCTGCAGCACTTAGTCTGCAAGACCGCGGCGCAAACGTCACGGTCTTTGAGGCGGCCCCCTTGCCGGGTGGACGCGCCCGCGGTGTCGACGATATCCACATGGGAAACATCGACAACGGTCAACATCTCATGCTCGGTGCGTACACCGAGACCATCAAACTGATCGAAAGTCTGCATCCCGGTCAAAACATTGATCAACGCCTTGTGCGTGAGCCGCTTCATCTTGAAAGCGCGGATGGCACTTTTAGGCTCCATGCGCCCAGGTTGCCCGCCCCCTTCAATACACTGGTCGCACTCCTTTTCACAAAGGGGTTGCCTACGTCGGACCGCGTTCTTGCGTTGCGCATGATGGTGAGCTGTCGGCTCGGTGGTTGGCAAGCAAGGCCGGGAGAAACCGCCGCACGACTCTTGTCGCGTTATCAGCAATCGACGTTGCTGAGTCGCAAGCTCTGGTCCCCTTTGTGTCTGGCTGCGCTCAACACACCTCTTGACAGTAGCTGTGCGCAACTTTTTCTCAATGTCTTGCGCGATAGTCTGGATGCCCATCGCGAAGCAAGCGATTTGCTGATCCCACGTCTGGATTTGACTGAACTCTGGCCAGCCGCTGCGTCTCGCGCACTGACCATGCGTTATCGCCATCTTGTACGCAAGGTTCAGGCCAAACCTACACATGTCGAAATCGATGGAGAAGTCTTTGATGGCTGTGTCGTGGCCACGCCTCCTTACGCCGCAGCGCGAATCTTGTTCGATCAGGCAGAAGTGACTGCATCGGTTATGCGCGCGTCCGCCGATATGCGAACGCCTGAGCAAGAGTCAGAAATTTCTTTGTTCCGGATGCTTGGTGCTTTTAATTATCGCGCGATCGCGACACTCACCCTGGAGCTGGAATCGGACTGGCGCTTGCCTCGCAGCATGATGATGCTCGAAGAGAACCACTCTCGGGGGCATGTCGGGCAATGGGTCTTTAATCGAATCGGACACAACAAACAAATTACTGTCGTCATCAGCGATTCAAGCGATTTTTTAAAACAAGACAGAGTGCGCTTTGTCAGTGATATTGCCTCGCAAGTGCGTGAGCAAACCGCCAGACACCCTCAATGCAAAGCACCTATGCCTGACGTCAGGTATCAAAGACTGATCGTGGAGAAGCGCGCGACATTCGATGCGACCCCCGATTTAGCGAGGCCGGCAAACCGAAGCCCTTGGCCACGAATCACCTTGGCGGGCGACTGGACGGATACCGGATACCCTGCTGTACTCGAAGGCGCCGTGCGAAGCGGTCGTTCAGCCGCTGCAGTGTTACTCCGACAACTAGGGTCATCAAGCGCCCGAGAGTGATGAGCTTATCCCTTGATGCTGTGGGCGGTTAACAAACCGAGAAAAGTCAGCACCAAAGATCCTGCAAGACTCAACCCAGCATAAGACACCGCCATGCCAAAACGGCCTTCCTCGACGAAAGCCACCACTTCGGCTGAAAAGGTTGAAAAAGTCGTCAAGCCACCCAGAAAACCAGTGACGAGCAGCAAACGCCAGAACTGTGGCCATTCAGGATGCGCAGCCACCAGGCCCAGAACCAGGCCGACTAAATAGCCACCAAGCATATTGGCGGCGAATGTGCCCCACGGCAACATTTCAGCATGCCGATTGAGCCACAGGCCCAACAACCACCTGAGCCAAGCTCCAGCCGTTGCGCCGGCCGCAACAGCGAAGAAATGGGCAGAGGTGAGCATTTGCACGATGTCAGGTACTGGCGTGTTCAGTGATATACGCGCGAACGCTTGCGACGTCACAGGGCAAGACAGTAAAGCGCTGCGGCAAGGACTCAAGATTTTCCAGTCCGGCGGGTAGTGGCGCAGGCATACCCAATGCTTGCTCGATCACCTCGGAGAACTTCGCAGGCAATGCGGTCTCCAGCACGAGCATGGGAACGCCTGGCTCGACATATTTGGCGGCGACCTTGACCCCGTCCGCGGTGTGGGGATCGATCAACACCCCGGTACGCGCATGGACAGCGCGTATTGTGGCCAGTCGATCCTGATGCGTGCTGCAACCCGCGACAAAGCCATAGCGGCGCTCTAACTCTGGCTTCATCGCTGACAGATCAAAGAAACCTTCACGCGACAATTCGCGCCAGAGTCCGGCGACGCGCTCGGCATCACGACCGACCAGATCGAACACAAATCGTTCGAAATTGGAGGCACGCGAAATATCCATGGAGGGACTTGATGTCGCGAAAGTCTGTGCCGCCCCGCGTGGTCTGTAGATACCCGTACGGAAGAATTCTTCAAGCACGTTATTTTCATTCGTCGCCAACACCAACCGGCGAATCGGCAACCCCATCGAACGCGCGATGTGTCCCGCCAGAATATTGCCAAAATTGCCAGAAGGGACTGTAAAGGAAACCTCTTGGCCGGGCGCGGAAGTCGAGCGCAACCAACCATGAAAGTAATACACAATCTGCGCCGCGATACGCGCCCAGTTGATCGAGTTGACGGCACCCAGTCGGTATTTGGACTTGAAAGCCAAATCGCCAGACAGTGCTTTGACCACATCCTGGGCTTCGTCAAAGACGCCTTTTACAGCGATGTTATGGATATTGGCATCCTGCAGCGAATACATCTGGGCGCGCTGAAACGCACTCATGCGACCGTGTGGGGACAGCATAAACACGGCGACGGCATCCTTGCCACGCATGGCATACTCGGCTGCCGATCCAGTGTCACCTGAAGTCGCGCCCAAGATATTGAGCGTCGTGCCGCGCTGTTTCAAAACGTATGGAAAAACTTGTCCGAGAAACTGCATCGCCATGTCTTTGAACGCCAGCGTCGGACCTTCGGAGAGACTCAGGAGCGACATGCCGTCGTAGAGCGGTCGCACGGGAACGATCGCTTCGGTTTTAAAAGACTCCTTGCAGTAGGCGGATGCCGTCATTGAAGCCAGTGTCGTGCGATCAATGTCAGTGACGAACAAAGACAAAACCTCGGTCGCCAATGCGTGATAGGGCAAGGTGCGCCAAGTTTCAAGTGTTTGCGCTGAAACCTGGGGAATGCTTTCTGGAACGGCTAGGCCACCATCGGGCGCCAGACCCTCAAGCAAAATATCGGAAAACGCTTGGGCATTCATTCCGCCCCGGGTTGATACGTATTTCATGACAAACTTTCCACTCTCAAACGGGTCACGCTTGAACGAACGAATTGAAGGGACTCGATCCGGGCAATCGCAGTATTGATATTCCTCTCCAGGGCTTGGTGCGTCAGGAAAATCAAGTCGGCACTCCCGTCCGCATCAGAAGGCTGCTGGATCATCGAACCGATCGAGATACCGGCATCCGCCAATACTCTTGCAATGTCCGCCAAAACGCCAGGCTGATCCGCCACCGTCATGCGGAGATAATAGGCAGTCACCACGTCTTCGATCGACAAAATCGGGGTGTCAGCCATCGCATCAGGCTGAAACGCCAAATGAGGCACGCGGTGCTCTGGATCGGCTGTATGCAGACGTGTCACGTCAACGATATCGGCCACGACAGCTGAGGCCGTAGGCTCCTCGCCAGCGCCTTTGCCGTAATAAAGAGTCTGACCCACCGCATCGCCGCGCACGAGGACTGCATTCATCGCACCCTCGACGTTGGCAAGTAAGGAAGAGCTGGGTACCAGGGCGGGATGAACACGCAACTCAATCCCGTTGGAGCGTCGCTTGGTGATACCTAACAATTTAATCCGGTAACCTAGGCGCTCAGCAAGCTTGATGCCTTCGGAGGCAAGCTGTGAAATACCTTCGATGTGCGCTTTGTCGAACTGCACTGGAATCCCGAATGCCAGCGAAGCGAGCAACGTCAGCTTGTGGGCGGCATCGACGCCTTCGATATCAAATGTCGGGTCAGCCTCGGCATAGCCAAGCTTTTGCGCCTCGGCCAGCACAGTCGCAAAAGGCAAACCACGCGAGCGCATTTCCGACAAGATGAAATTGGTCGTGCCATTAATGATACCGGCCACCCATTCGATGCGATTGGCAGTCAACCCCTCGCGCATCGCTTTGATGATTGGAATACCGCCCGCGACTGCGGCTTCGAAAGCCACCATGACGCCCTTGGCAGAGGCCGCGGCAAAAATCTCTGTGCCATGCTTGGCAAGCAAGGCTTTGTTGGCAGTCACGACATGTTTGCCCTGCGCGATCGCCTCGAGTACAAGGTCGCGCGCGAGTGTGTCCCCGCCAATTAACTCAACCACGATATCAATCGAAGGATCACGCACCACGGCGAAAGGATCCGTCCCCACATCGACCGCCGAGCCAAGCATGGCGCGTGCTTTTGCCAAATCGCGTACAGCCACGCGAGTGATCTCGATGCTGCGACCCGCACGACGGGAAATTTCACCCGCGTTGCGGGCCAGCACTTTCCAGGTGCCGCCACCGACAACGCCCAAACCCAATAGACCGACCTTGATTGATTCCATTACAGCAACCCATCCTTGCGAAACATTTCTTTGATGCCGCGCACGGCTTGACGCGTACGCTGCTCATTTTCAATCAGGGCGAACCTGACGTATTCGTCTCCGTAATCTCCGAAGCCTATCCCAGGAGAAACCGCGACCTTGGCCTCCTCGAGGATCCGCTTGGCAAACTCCAGAGATCCGGCCGCCCGGTAGGGCTCGGGAATACGCGCCCAGATGTACATGGAGGCTTTGGGATTGTCCACCATCCAGCCTGCCTCATGAAGACCCTTGACCAGAACGTCCCGGCGACTCTGATATTTCTCCACGACTTCTGACACACAATCCTGAGGTCCCTCAAGCGCCGCGATCGCAGCAACTTGGATAGGAGTGAACGTGCCGTAGTCATGGTAACTTTTGATACGGGCCAGCGCGCTGACAAGTTCTGCGTTGCCGACCATGAAACCAATCCGCCAGCCTGCCATGTTGTAGCTTTTACTCATGGTAAAAAACTCAACCGCGACCTCGCGGGCGCCGGGCACCTGCATAATCGAGGGGGCCTGATAACCATCGAAGCAAATATCGGCGTAAGCCAGATCATGCACCACGATGATGTTGTGTTCCTGAGCGAGCTTGACCACGCGTTCAAAAAAAGACAAATCCACACATTGGGCAGTCGGATTGCTCGGGAATCCCAAAATCATCATTTTTGGCTTGGGAATGGACTCACGTACCGCGCGCTCGAGCTCTTCAAAGAAATCTGACCCCGGGGTCATCCGCACCGAACGGATATTGGCGCCCGCGATCACAGCACCGTAAATATGGATGGGGTAGCTTGGATTCGGAACCAGAACAGTATCGCCCGCATCGAGTGTCGCCAGCATCAGGTGGGCCAGACCTTCTTTGGAGCCGATCGTGACGATGGCCTCCGAATCCGGGTCGAACTGTACCTGATAGCGCCGCGCGTACCAGTCGGTGATGGCCTTGCGCAGGCGTGGAATGCCCTTGGAGACCGAATATCCATGCGTAGTCGGGCGCTCTGAAGCCTCGACCAGTTTGCTGACGATATGAGGAGGTGTCGCACCATCGGGATTACCCATCGACATATCGATAATGTCCTCGCCACGCCGACGCGCTGCCATTTTGAGCTCAGCCGTGATGTTGAAAACGTAGGGGGGCAGACGCTCGATGCGAGAAAACTTTCTCATCCTCAATCCTTGTGTAAGAAAAGCTTAACTTTGCTTTATTTGCAGCGCAGCAAAACCCTGTAATCTAGCGCATCGGGACCAATGCCGCAAATCGGTTCCCACCCGTTGAAAAAAACAGTTGTTTCTATCCCTTTTACTGCTTGCGCTGTCATCACAGCCAACGAGTGATTGCGCTATCATCAGCCGAAATAGCTGGAGTATTTATTGAAGCTTCATACAGACACCAACGCGGCGCTCAATACCGTCACCGGTTACGGTCACGGCTACGTCGAAATCAACAAAACCACCTACAGTCACGCCATCGCATTCGGGCCAGAGGGGCCGGTCAGACATTGGCTGGTCGAGAACGCGGAAGACATCTCCACGGCTCATTTATTACTCGCCGCAGGTCTGGCGCTCAAGCCCATCGACCCACTCGCTTTTTTAGACTCGGATCAGCCTCCTCAACCCGAAGTCGAAGGCGATCGACCTGAAGTACTTCTGGTTGGTACCGGTTCACGCCAGCGCATGCTGGATCACAAGATCATCTCGCCGCTGCTGCGCGCAGGCGTGGGCGTCGAATGCATGACAACCGAAGCAGCAGCTCGCACGTACAACATTTTAATGGCCGAAGGCCGTCAAGTGATCGCCGCTTTATTACCGGAGAAAATCTGATGAGTACAGCTCTTATAGGCAAACCCGCACCGGGCTTTTCCGCACAAAGCACCTTTGGTGAGATTTCTCTCGAACGTTGCCTTGGACGTGGCGTCATTCTCTATTTTTATCCTAAAGACAACACCCCGGGCTGTACAACCGAAACACAAGATTTTCGTGACCTGCATGATCAATTTTTAGCAATCGGCTGCGTCGTGATCGGCGTCTCGCGAGACTCGCTCAAGTCGCATGAAAATTTCTCAAAGAAACTTGAACTGCCCTTTCCCCTGATCGCTGACACAGATGAAACAGTTTGCAATGCATATGGCGTGATCAAGCTCAAACAAATGTATGGCAAGCAAGTTCGAGGTATAGAACGCAGCACTTTCCTCATCGATGCGAATGGAAAACTCGTCCAGGCTTGGCGTGGGCTCAAAGTGCCAGGACACGCGCAAGAGGTCCTACAAGCCGCAAGCAGCTTGACCTGATTCATCCTCATCCACAACTTTTTATCGCTTGCACCCCGGGAGATTTCTCGTATGCCTTTGCCAAAGCTGCCCACACGCCCTGCCGCCATTCTCGATGTCGCAGACCTCAAGCTCGAACCCAAAGATACGACCGCCCCACGCGAGCCGAGCAGCTCCTCTGACCCACACCCATTGATCGAGGCAATCGAAACTGTTGCGTTGAAACCCATTGCGATGGAGAAACCGTCGAAGTCCATCACGCTTGATCTGTCGAGTTTGTCCGAAGGCGCGGAAAAGCTCTCGAAAAAACCGAAAGGGTCTGTGCGTAAGAAACCAGCCGGGTCAACCACCACAGTCAAACCCGCATCCAAATCTTCCGGTCATGCGGTGCGCAAACTGTTTGTGCTCGATACAAACGTCTTGCTCCATGATCCGAGCTCACTATTCAGATTTGAGGAACACGACGTATTCCTGCCAATGATGACACTCGAAGAACTCGATCATCAAAAGAAAGGGATGTCTGAAGTTGCCAGAAACGCGCGCCAGGTGAGCAGATCTCTGGATACCCTTGTCGGCGAGCATCGTGATCTTGAATTGGGTCTACCCCTCGATGGGCTCGGTCACAAAGATGCCACCGGTCGCTTGTTTTTCCAGACAACCGCTATGGCGAGCACACTCCCACCGGATCTTCCGATGGGCAAAGCCGACAATCAAATTCTTGGCGTCGTGCGAGCATTACATGACAAGTTTACCGACCGCGAAGTCGTACTGGTATCCAAAGATATCAATATGCGGCTCAAGGCGCGAACGCTGTCGCTGTCGGCTGAGGACTACTTCAACGACCAGGTCCTTGAGGACTCTGATCTGCTGTACAGCGGGATGCTTGCCCTGCCGGATAATTTCTGGAACAAACACGGCAAAGGTGTGGAGTCCTGGCAGCAAGGAGGCACAACCTATTACCGAATCTCGGGACCACTGTGCCATCAGTTCATGGTGAATCAATTTGTCTATTTTGAAGGACCGATGCCGCTCTACGCGCAAGTGCGCGAAGTCAGTGGAAAAACAGCTGTGCTGGCGACGCTGCGGGACTTTACACATGGCAAAAATAATGTCTGGGGTGTGACGGCCCGCAATCGTGAACAAAATTTCGCGATGAACCTCTTGATGGATCCAGAGTGCGATTTTGTCTCCCTGCTTGGACAAGCAGGCACTGGAAAAACACTCTTGACGCTAGCGGCGGGACTTGCGCAAGTCCTCGAAACCAAACGCTACTCTGAGATCATCATCACGCGAGTGACCGTTCCCGTTGGCGAAGACATTGGATTTTTGCCCGGCACCGAAGAAGAAAAAATGCAACCCTGGATGGGCGCGCTGGAGGATAACCTCGAAGTGCTCACCATGGGAGAAACCGAGGGCGGCAGTTCAATTGGCAGTGGTCAGACACATGACTGGGGACGCACCGGCACGCTGGATTTAATCCGCTCGCGGATCAAGGTCAAGTCGCTCAATTTCATGCGCGGCCGCACATTTTTAAACAAGTACCTGATTATCGACGAGGCGCAAAACCTGACGCCCAAACAAATGAAAACGTTGATCACGCGGGCAGGACCGGGTACCAAGGTCATTTGCCTGGGTAACATCGCGCAAATCGATACACCCTACCTGACCGAAGGCAGCTCCGGGCTGACCTTTGTTGTCGATCGTTTCAAAGGCTGGCCTCACGCGGGACACGTCACGCTGCAGCGTGGAGAACGCTCTCGCCTCGCAGACTACGCGGGCGAAGTCCTTTAAAAGCGCCACACACGTTTATGTCGACAAACAGACGCATACCGCTTGCCATGACCTTGGGCGATGCTGCTGGCATCGGTCCGGAAATCATCGTGAAACTTCACGCCGCTGGACTGACTGCTCCGTGTGTCGTGTATGGTGATGCGGGCGCTTTAAGACGCGCTTGCGCCCTACTTGGACAGCCTCTCAATATCATTGAATTGTCGCCACAAGATGCGCTGACCGGGGACTATCAACAAGCGGGCAGTCTATTCGTCAAACCCACAACTCCAACCCTACCCGCTGACCTTCCGTATGGTGTCGTGGATGCGCGTGCAGGGAAAGCTGCTGTTCAAGCACTCGAGCGTGCAATTGATGACGCCATGGCCAAGCGCGTACGCGCCATTGTCACTGCGCCGTTGAACAAAGAGTCCATGCACGCTGCTGGCATCGATTATCCCGGTCATACTGAAATTCTTGCAGAACGTTCAAACACAAAGCATGTCGCCATGATGTTGGTGAATGACCAGTTACGTGTGATTTTGGCGACGATTCATATTGCACTGGCTGAAGTGTCACCTACCTTGAGTCAAGAACTTGAGCTACGAACCATTGAGCTTGCGGCACAGGCGTGTCAAGGCATGGGCATCGCCTCGCCGCGGGTCGCGGTGGCTGGACTCAATCCACACGCAGGAGAACACGGCAAGTTTGGACGTGAAGATTTAGACATCATCGCGCCTGCGATCGCACAAGCACGTGCCAAAGGGATCGATGCTTCCGGACCCTGGCCCGGCGACACCGTGTTCATGCGTGCCCGCAGAGGTGAATTTGATATTTGCGTGGCTCAGTACCACGATCAAGGTCTCATTCCAATCAAGTATTTGGGGATTGATGAAGGCGTCAACGTCACGGTTGGACTGCCTTTTGTCAGAACCAGTGTCGATCACGGTACGGCTTTTGATATTGCCGGCAAAGGGGTTGCTGATCCCTCCTCTCTGATGACCGCGTTCAAGCTTGCCCTCAGCCTCACCCAGGCAAAATACGAGCAAAATGATCAGGGTAAACCCTTGATTTAAATAATGTTAATAAATAAATAGTTTAACTATCCTAGCTAAGTATATAATTTGAATAGTTTTTATACTTAAAGGGCGCTAGGAATGCGTGCAGGTCGTTTGTTTTCCCTTAGAAAAGTATGCCTCACAGGCTTGGTCAGTCTGAGTTTGGCACTTGTTGGCAGCCCAAGTTTCGCGCAAAGTACGACAAGCAGCACGCAAACATCCAAAGCGAAACCGTCACAAACCAAAAAAACTACACAAAATACCTCTGCATCGAAAAAGAGCACTGCTACGTCGACTAAGTCGAAAAGCAAAACCTCCGCGAATACCAAACAAAAGAAAGCGGCTCCTGGCGGCACACCACAAGGCACGCGCGGCAGCAAGTCGACCTCGACAACGCAGAAAGCACTCGCGGCAGGTGCGACGACAGCTGCTGTCGCAAGCGCTGCAAGCGCTCAACGCGCGCAAGCGGACCGCAAATCCGGCAACCCTGCGAGCGCCTTGCGTTCAAACGTTGTGTTTGTTCAAGACCTCAACAGCAAAGCGGTGTTGTTTGCACGTAATGATGATGTCGCGCGCCCCATTGCGAGCATTACAAAACTCATGACCGCCTTAGTGGTAGTGGATGCCAAGCAGCCGCTCGATGAAATGCTCCAGGTCACGCAAGATGACGTCGATGTGGTGAAATTCAGTCGTTCACGCTTGGCTGTCGGTGTCAGACTTTCACGTGGTGACATGCTGCATCTCGCGCTCATGTCTTCCGAAAATCGGGCAGCCAACGCTTTGGGTCGCTACTATCCGGGTGGCATGCCTGCCTTTGTCGCGGCTATGAACAACAAAGCGCGAGAGCTGGGCATGCACGACAGCCGCTTTGTCGAGCCCACAGGTCTATCCAGTGCGAACGTTTCGACACCCAGAGATTTGGTCAAATTGATGCAGGCCACAGCCGCCAGACCCAGTATTCGTTACTACACCACAAACCAGCAACACGAAATTTCAACGCGCGGACATGCGACATTGTTCCGCAATACCAATATGCTCGTGACCAATCCAAACTGGGATATCAGAGTATCCAAGACTGGCTTCATCAACGAAGCCGGTCAATGTTTGGTAATGGTTGCCCGGATCAACAACCGCGACACCGCGATTGTATTGTTGAATGCTGACGGTAAAGGCACCCGCATCGGTGATGCAGTGAAAATCAGACAACTCGTGCAAAACCGTCAAGCTGTCGCGATGTCTCGTACGGATCTGAACTAAGTCCCGACCCGCACACTTTTACATCCATCAATAGCTTGCGCCGCCACCCGCAAAATTCAAGAAGCGGGTGCTTGAACCCTGGAAAGTCAGGCGTACTGTCCCGATCGGACCATTTCGCTGCTTACCAATAATAATCTCTGCAGTGCCCTTGTCTGGCGAATCAGGGTTGTAGACCTCATCGCGATAGATAAACAAGATCAAATCTGCGTCTTGTTCGATGGCGCCCGACTCGCGTAAGTCGCTCATGACCGGTCGTTTATTCGGCCGTTGCTCCAGACTGCGATTGAGCTGGGACAAGGCGATGACTGGACACTCCAGTTCTTTACCCAGAGCTTTCAGGGAGCGGCTGATTTCAGAGATCTCTGTCGCTCTGTTTTCACCCGCTGAACTGGCCCCCATCAATTGCAAGTAATCGATCACGATCAGTCCGAGTTTGCCGCATTGTCGAGCGAGGCGACGCGCGCGCGCGCGCACTTCGACAGAACTCAATGCAGGCGTCTCGTCGATATACATCTGCGCATCCTGCATGCGCTGAACGGCGTGTGTCACGCGCGGCCAGTCATCGGCCAGCAACTTTCCCGTGCGCATACGTTGCTGATCCAGCATACCGACTGAGCCCAGCATGCGCATCGCCAATTGGACGGCGCCCATTTCCATGGAAAAAACAGCAACAGGCAGACCTTGCTCGATTGCGACATGCTCGGCGATGTTCATCGCAAGCGAAGTCTTACCCATGGAGGGCCGCCCTGCTACGATTACCAAATCGCCCGACTGCAAGCCTGAAGTCATCCGATCCAGGTCTGTAAAGCCGGTGGGCACGCCCGTCACATCTGTATCACCTTCGCGGTGATATAGCTCATCAATGCGCTCGACAACTTCCGAAAGCAAAGGCTGAATTTCCCTGAAGCCCGCACTGGCTTTGGCGCCCTCTTGGGCAATTTTAAAAACCTTGGACTCCGCCTCATCGAGCAATTGACGCGCTTCTTTACCCTGAGGATTAAACGCAGTCGCGGCAATCTCATCGGCAACCGACACGAGTTTTCGCAGCATCGAGCGCTCGCGCACGATCTCTGCATAGCGCCGGATGTTTGCGGCCGAGGGCGTATTATGCGCAAGCGCATTCAGGTATCCCAGCCCACCCACTTCCTCGGACTTGCCAACGCTGGCGATCGACTCGTGGACAGTCACAACATCAGCGGGACGCGAAAGGTTGATCAAACGAGAAATGTGGTGCCAGATCAGTCTGTGATCATAGCGATAAAAGTCCTCTTCGTTGACAACGTCCGTGACGCGCTCCCACGCCCCATTGTCGAGCAAAAGCCCGCCCAAAACCGATTGCTCCGCTTCGACGGAGTGAGGAGGAACACGCAAATAGTCAAGCTGTGGATCTGGGGGATTATTCATGGATGAATCATAACCTCAAGGCATCCGTGACGTACAAGAAGCCTCGGACATCACGTCCCGGCAAGCGACGCAATAACCATCCGAGATAATGTTGCACGACAGCAAAAAGTCTACCTAAACGGGTGAGCTGCATTCTCACTGCAGGGTCTGGATTTGCCTGCAGATAAGCATCCAGTAATCTTGCACACAAAGCCCGACGCTCCAGCTCGGAAAACTGTTCGACCCTCAACCCTGCCATCGAGGACATCATCTGATACACGTCATAGGCTTGTCCGAGCGGCCGGGAAAGTGCTTCTGCAATATTTTCCTCAAAATCGATGCGAGTTAGCACACCATCCTGCACCATCAAGTTACGCAATTGAGCACCGCCGTGAACAAATCCTGCCTGATGAAATTGCGCCAAGTCTTGCGCGGCTAAATCCATCCAAACGAGTTGTTCCTTGAAATCAGCCTCACGAATTTTTGAGGTCAGACTTTCACCTTCATAGGAAAGCACCAACACGCCTGGTGCGTGATGCAATACCTTGGGAACGCGATATCCACGCGCTTGCATAAGAAGTAATCTCTGCGTCTCGGCCTCAAGACCATTACGCAATAGAATCCGCGCGGAGGGCTTTTCTCTAAAACCCAGCCAGCAAAAGACTGAGATTAACGAGGCGCGTAAATACCTGATGCAATAACTCAAAAGTCCTAATGCAGAGAGCCTTCTCACTTTGATGGCACAGAGTCTCCCACCAAGATCTTCGATGAAGACATCGTTTGACACTCGCGTGTGACGCGCAAGCCATTCATTCAACGCTTGGTGAAAATGATCTGTGGATTCGCTCATCAGCTTGAAATATCAACCATATAAAAAAGCCGGCAACCGCCGGCTTTTTTGTGAAGCATGAACCGGTCTTAGACCAGATCGCCCACTACGACTACATTGATGCTAGTCACCACGTCAGGATGCAGGGCAATTTGAATAGCAGTCTCACCAACAGCCTTCAGAGGACCCTCTGGCAAACGAATCTGTGACTTTTCAATGCCAGCAAAACCAGCTGCCACCAAACCTTGAGCGATATCCATGTTGGTGACGGAACCAAACAAACGACCGTCAACGCCGGCTTTTTGCTTGATGCTCAAGGAGAAGTTCTCCAGACGAGCACCCAATGCCTGGCAAGCGGCCAGTTTTTCAGCTTGAGCTTTCTCAAGCTCAGCGCGACGCAATTCGAACTCTTTGAGAGCAGCTTCGGTTGCACGACGGGCTTTTTTCTGTGGAATCAGGAAATTGCGGGCATAGCCATCGCGCACGCGGACAACTTCACCGAGGTTTCCAACGTTAACGACTTTTTCGAGCAGAATGATTTGCATAATGTGCCCCTGGATCAGTTGTGGTTATCAGTGAAGGGCAGCAAAGCCAAAAAGCGCGCACGCTTGATCGCTGAGTCGAGCTGTCGCTGATAGATTGCTTTTGTACCCGTCAAACGTGCGGGAATGATCTTGCCGTTTTCCTGGATGAAGTCACGCAGCGTGTCCAGATCTTTGTAATCGATCTGATCGATACCAGCAGCGCTGAAGCGGCAGAATTTGCGACGCTTGAAAAGCGGATTCTGTTGGGTGAACTTCTTTTTTTCTTTACGTTTACCGAAGAAAGCCATGATATGCCTTGTTCAAATTTGTTGAATATGCTGCGCATGCAGCCGATATTTTTGAGAATCTTTACGAACCGGAGCCAGAAAACCCTGAAGCCGGACCTTGCTACCTAAACTCATCGTGCCAGCCATCTGTGCCAGATCCCCCATCGCGACAACAATCAAATTCAATGCGATACGACGTGGTTGACCTGCTTCTATGACCTCGGACTCATGTGAAAGTAAAAACTCTAAAACTGGAACGCCTGCGGGTGTGTACCTGAGAGGTGACAGTTCAGAGATTAATCCCTGCACTTCAAGCCGATTCACATCTGACTGAGCCACAAAGACTCCGGCTTACTCGATGTCGTCGGGTGCCGATTCTGCAGATGCTTTACGGGCCTCTTCGCGCTCGACCTGTTTCATCATGATTGAAGGCTCTGTCTCAGCAGCTTTTGTCTTGATGACGAGGTGACGCAACACAGCGTCGTTGTAACGGAAAGAGTGCTCAAGCTCGTCGAGCGTCGCCTGGCTGCATTCGATGTTGAAGCAAAGGTAATGGGCTTTGACAAGCTTCTGGATTGGGTAAGCCAACTGGCGACGGCCCCAGTCTTCGGTACGGTGGACTTTTCCACCCTGCGTGGTGACCAGCGCCTGATAGCGCTCAACCATCGCGGGAACTTGCTCGCTCTGGTCTGGATGGACAATAAAAACAACTTCGTAATGGCGCATGCAATGCACTCCTGTGGATATCCGGTCGAAGAAAAACTTCTGCCGGGGGCAGCCCGCCAACAATGAGATCTAGCTGAGGTAAAAATCAGACCTAAAAAACATGGTGGTCGAGCAAGAAAGTCTATTATTTTCGCGCATTTAGCGCATTTTGGCAAATCAGGGTGCGGATCCCGGTCAAGATGTGAAGAAACGCGTCCGGATGGCGGCCTCAATGCCGGCCGCATCCAAACCAGCTCCCGCAAGCAAAGCCCCCTGCTCTCCATGATCGATAAACCTGTCAGGCAAGCCAAGATGCAAAATAGGCGTGACCACCGCATGGGCGGCAAGCGTCTCAGAGACTGCAGCCCCCGCGCCGCCCATCACACAACCCTCTTCAAGTGTCACGAGGCCGAGTGGATGCTCAGCCGCCATCTGGAGCACCAACTGTGTATCGATAGGCTTGACAAAGCGCATATCCACCACGGTGAGGTCAAGTATCTCAGCCGCTTTGAGCGCGGCAGGCAAAAGCGTGCCAAACACCAGCACCGCCAAGCCAGAACCTCGCCGGCGAACGATGCCTCTCCCCAGGGGAACGGTATCGAGACCTGCAGCCACTGCCGCACCCGCACCGGAACCTCTGGGGTACCGCACGGAAGCGGGGCCCGGGTAGTGATAACAGGTTGAAAGCAGCAATCGGGTTTCATTTTCGTCCGAAGGCGTCGCCACCACCATATTGGGAATACAGCGCAAGAAAGCGATGTCGTAATTGCCTGCGTGAGTCGCACCGTCCGCGCCAACCAGACCCGCTCGGTCCAGGGCAAAAGTCACATCGAGATTTTGAAGAGCCACATCGTGGATCAACTGGTCATAACCGCGTTGCAAAAAAGTCGAATAAATGGCCAGCACGGGTTTTTGACCTTCACACGCCATGCCTGCCGCAAACGTGACGGCATGTTGTTCGGCGATACCCACATCAAAATAACGCGTCGGGAAGCGCCGCTCGAACTCGACCATACCACTGCCCTCGCGCATGGCGGGCGTCACTCCGTTTAGCCTTGGATCGTGTTCAGCCATATCGCACAACCATTGGCCAAAGACCTGGGTGAAAGTGACTTTAGGCGCGGTCGTTGATTTTTGAATCCCCACGGCAGGATCAAACTTGCCAGGTCCGTGATAGAGCACTGGATCGGCCTCGGCGAGCTTGTAGCCCTGGCCCTTTTTTGTGACAACGTGCAAAAACTGAGGCCCTTTCAAAGCACGCATGTTTTGCAGGGTCGGTATCAGTGCATCAAGATCATGGCCATCGATGGGACCGACGTAGTTAAAACCCATTTCTTCAAACAATGTCGCCGGCGTCACCATACCTTTGGCATGCTCTTCGAGACGGCGAGCCAGCTCAAGCACCGGGGGGACATGCTGGAGCACTGCCCGGCCGACGTTTTTCGCTGCGGCATAAAACTGTCCGGACAACAAGCGTGCAAGGTAGCGATTCAGGGCTCCGACTGGCGGAGAAATCGACATGTCGTTGTCGTTCAGAATCACAAGCAAATTGATATCAGGCGTGACGCCCGCATTATTCATTGCCTCAAAAGCCATGCCTGCGGACATGGCGCCATCACCAATGACAGCGATGTGCTGTCGCGCGACACCCGCATTGCGCGAAGCGACCGCCATGCCGAGCGCGGCCGAGATCGAAGTCGAAGAATGAGCCGTACCGAACGCGTCATATTCTGACTCTGATCGCTTAGGAAACCCGGAGATCCCGCCAAACTGGCGAAGCGTACTCATCGCCTCCTTGCGTCCCGTTAAAATTTTGTGCGGATAGGACTGATGTCCGACATCCCAGATGATCCTGTCATGAGGCGTATCGTAGACGTGATGCAGCGCGACAGTCAGTTCGACAGTACCAAGGTTGGACGAGAGATGACCACCTGTGCGAGACACAGTTTGCAAAACAAAAGCGCGCAGTTCATCGGCGAGCTTTTTGAGCTCGCGCCTATCCAGCGCCTTGAGGTCCGCAGGTTTTTCAATTCGATCAAGCAAATCTGTAGCCATATTTCTCGTCAATGATCACGCAACACAATGAAATCCGCGAGTCCGGCCAAATAGCGCCCAGATTCGCCCAAGGGCGCGATTGCTTCAATCGCTTCCCGATGTAATTTTTTTGCCATGATCTGAGCAGACTCAAGACCCAAGAGCGTCACGTAAGTCGGCTTGTTCGCAGCAGCATCCTTGCCAGCTGTTTTACCTAACTTAGAAGTGTCGGCAGTCACATCCAGTACGTCATCGACCACCTGGAAAGCCAGGCCCATCGCCTTGGCATAGCGTGTCAAAGCACCCTGTTGCGGCCCGTCCGCACCGGCCGCCAATCCCCCCAACATCACGCTCGCAGACAATAACGCACCCGTTTTCAGAGAATGCATGTGCTGAAGAGCATCTTGCGATAAAACCTTTCCGACACTTTCGAGGTCGATGGCCTGACCGCCAGCCATCCCAAGACTACCGGCTGCCTGTGCAAGTGTCTGTGTTGCCTGGACAATTTTTTCAGGCGCAACAGGCATTTGAGCGAGACAATCAAAAGCCAGCGGCTGAAGCGCGTCACCCGCAAGCAGCGCGGTCGCCTCATCGAAGCGCACATGCACTGTTGGCTGACCGCGCCGCAGCGAATCATCGTCCATGCAGGGCAAATCATCATGCACCAAGGAATAGGCATGCACGAGCTCGACCGCGGCGGCGGCGCAGTCGAGCGCACGCTCGAATGCAGGATTTCCACTTTGATTGTCAGCGCATCCATAACCGGCTGCATAGACCAATGCGGCCCGGACCCGTTTGCCTCCCCCGAGCACAGCGTAGCGCATGGCCTCATGCAAACGAGCGGGAATGATATCGACCTGTGGCATCTCCTTGTCCAGAACATGCTCGATATGCGCTGCTCGGGCACCCAGCCACGTAGAAAAAGAAGGTAACACGGCGCTCATTCTGATTGGCGATCCGTCGCGTCGAAGGGTCGCAACAGGCCTGCCTCGAGCACATTGATCTGTTGCTCAGCCTGCGACAGGCGCTCCTGACACACGCGTGTCAGAGCCACGCCTCGGCGATACGCGGCCAGAGACTCCTCGAGTGGCAGCTCGCCAGACTCCATTTGTGCCACGAGCGCCTCCAACTGGGCCAGCGCTGTTTCAAAATCCTGGGGCAAGTCGGAAGGGGTCGACTCAACCGCCGACGCTGGAGATGAGGCCCCTGTGCTGTCGGGCGAGGTTGCCTCCGGGTTCACAGCAGAGGCTGCTTTGCTGGGCTTGATCAAACGTAACTCCAAAGGAGAGGAAGGCCCGTTCAACGGGCGTGCCAGTGCAAACTGATAAATAAAGCGTAATTGTACGAGATCACAGGGTGCTGACCACCTTTTAGCTTGGGTTACAATCCGGTCTTTATTATGGTGATCGGCCAAACCGATTTTTCTTCGCGCCAGAGTGTCATTCATCACCCTGGCATGCTTCCATGCGGAGGGAATCATGACCGACATTGGTCGGATGGTGCATTTAGCCCCGGCTCGCACCCAGCTGCACGTCAGTTCTTATTTTGACGAAGCGCTTTTTGCACGCGAGCAAGCTAACATTTTTAAACAGTCCTCCTTGTATGTCGGGCACCACAAAGGTGTGCCCAACCCCGGAGACTGGCGTAGTTTGTCCCATGAAAACAATGGGCGCATACTCGTGCGCGGCGAAAATGGCGTCGAACTGCTCTCCAATGTCTGTCGACACCGGCAAGCATTGATGCTGGGCGGAAAAACCGGCAACGTGGCGGGTCATGTCAATACCCATGGCAATCTTGTGGGTACGGGCGGCAACATTGTATGCCCCCTGCATCGCTGGACCTATGACAAGAAAGGTCAGCTCTTGGGAGCGCCCCAGTTCGATGACAAACCCTGCCTGAACCTGGAACGTTTTCCAATTAAGGATTGCCACGGCTTGCTATTCGAAGGACCAAGAGATCCGGTTAAAGACATCGGCAGTCTGTTTACGCGTCCCGAGTTCGACTTTTCCGATTACGTCCTGGATCATGTCGAAGTACACCAGTGCAATTACAACTGGAAAACTTTTATCGAGGTTTATCTCGAGGATTACCATGTCGCGCCGTTTCACCCGGGTTTGGGCCACTTTGTGACCTGTGACGACCTGTCATGGGAGTTTTCCGAGCAATACAGCATGCAGCGAGTGGGCGTGCATCGCGCGCTGTCTCAACCCGGCTCGCCTGCGTACAAAACATGGCATGAAAAGTTGCTCCAATTCCGTCAGGGGCGCGAGCCTGATTTTGGAGCGGTCTGGGTCACTTACTTTCCCACGCATATGATTGAGCTCTATCCTCATGTGCTGGTACTTTCAACGCTTTACCCGAAATCACCCCAGGAAACGGTCAACATTGTTGAGTTTTACTACCCTGAGGAAATCGCGCTGTTCGAACGCGAATTTGTTGAAGCTCAGCGTGAAGCCTATATGGAAACCGCGATCGAGGATGACGAAATCGCCGAGCGCATGGATGCGGGAAGGCGAGCGTTGCTTGCGCGCGGCGTCTCTGAGACCGGACCTTACCAGTCACCCATGGAAGACGGAATGCAACATTTTCACGAGTGGTACCGGACTGCGATGGGAGATGGGCTAGAAGGTCCCACAGGGAACTCTTTAAATCCCTGATTGTCACAGTTACACTCTGTGCCGTTGGTTGTCATTCCCTTTAACTTTCAACAAACAGTTAAACAAACAAACATGAAAAGAATCGTTCTATTTCTCATTACCAACCTTGCGGTCATGCTCGTGCTGAGCGTGACGCTGAGCATTCTGGGTGTGAATCGGTTCATTACTGAACAGGGTCTGAACGTTCAGATGCTGTTGATCTTTTCGTTGATCGTGGGCTTTACTGGTTCGATTATCTCTTTGCTGATCAGTAAACCCATGGCAAAGTGGAGCACAGGTGCCCAAGTCATTAATCCTCAGGCACCCGGTGGCCCACGCGAGGCTTGGCTGGTCGATACTGTGCACCAGCTCGCCGATCGCGCTGGAATCGGTCGCCCCGAAGTCGCGATTTATGAAGGTGAGCCCAATGCCTTTGCAACGGGAGCTTTTCGAAACGACTCTCTCGTTGCAGTTTCGACAGGCTTGCTAGATGGCATGACCGAAGAAGAAATATCAGCGGTGCTGGCGCACGAGGTTGCGCACATCGCCAACGGCGACATGATCACGCTTACCCTCATTCAGGGTGTGGTGAATACTTTTGTGGTGTTTTTCGCACGCATCGTGGGTTACTTTGTTGACCGCGTATTGCTTAAAAATGACAAGGGTCTCGGTGCTGGCTACTACATCACCGTGATTGTCTGCGAAATCGCTTTTGGCATTATCGCCAGCCTGATCGTGGCCTGGTTCTCCCGTCAGCGTGAGTACCGTGCGGATGCTGGCTCGGCGCAATTGCTGAGCTCGCGCGAACCCATGATCCGAGCGCTTGCTCGGCTGGGCGGCCTGGAGCCTGGTGACTTGCCCAAGAGCTTTGAGGCCTCGGGAATTGCTGGTCGTGGTGGTATCAGTGCGATGTTTGCCACCCACCCTCCTATCCCCGCCCGCATTCAGGCTTTGCAGCACATGCCTGTGCGTTGAAATCAGTACAAAGCTCGTTTGAAAAAACCGCGCATCTGCGCGGTTTTTTTTATGCACGAATCAATTGTGCTTCGCTCATGAACATCGCTCATGAACATCGCTTATCTGCACACCACTTTTTGAATTAGTGCGCCTGCTCCCAATTAGGACCAACCCCCACCTCTGCGACCAAAGGAACTCTGAGGCTTGCAACCTCACACATCAAACGAGGCAGATTTTGTTTGATCAGATCAATTTCGTCATCGGGCACATCCAGCACCAGTTCGTCATGAACCTGCATCACGATTTTGCTTTGCAGACGCTGATCTCGCAGCCAGTTTTGCACCGCTACCATGGCAAGTTTGATGAGATCGGCCGCCGTACCCTGCATAGGCGCATTGATGGCCGCACGCTCTGCTCCTGCGCGACGCGCGCCGGCGGCATTGATATCCAGCAACCAGAGTCGTCGACCAAAAACAGTCTCGACAAAGCCCTGAGCATGCGCAAGTGTCTTGGTCTCAGCCATATATTGCGCCACGCCGGGATAGCGGGCGAAATAGCGGTCGATGTAGGATTGGGCAGCATCTCTCGTGATTCCGAGATTGCTGGCCAACCCAAAGGCGCCCATGCCATAAATCAAACCAAAATTAATCGCCTTGGCCGCCCTTCGCTGTTCGCTCGTGACCTCCGCCAGGGGCACACCGAAGACTTCGGAAGCGGTCGCACGGTGAATGTCCTCTCCTGCTGCGAATGCCTTTTGCAGATTTGCGTCATTCGACACATGCGCCATGACCCGCAATTCGATCTGTGAATAGTCCGCCGAAACGATTTTGCCCTTTGTGGCAATGAAGGCCTCACGGACACGACGGCCCGCCTCGGATCGCACAGGAATATTTTGCAAATTCGGATCGGACGATGCGAGACGTCCCGTGATCACCGAAGCCTGAGAGTAATGCGTATGCACCCTGCCCGTTGCGGGATTCACCATTTTGGGGAGTTTGTCGGTGTAAGTGGACTTCAGTTTGGCGAGTCCGCGATACTCCAATAAAACCTTGGGCAGTGGGTAATCCTCTGCGAGTTTTGTGAGCACCTCTTCGTCGGTCGACGGGGCGCCACCGGCAGTCTTGCGCACCACCGGGAGTTGCATCTTTCCAAACAGGATTTCTCCTAGTTGTTTGGGTGAATTGAGATTGAAAGGCTGTCCCGCAAGTTCATAGGCGCGCTGTTCAAGCGACAAAAGTTCTTGGCCCAACACATGGCTTTGACGCGCCAATTCTTCGGAGTCGATACCGACTCCCGTGCGCTCAATCTCGTATAACACGCGTGAAGTTTGCATCTCCAGTTGATAGATGAATTCAAGCTTGGGTTCCTGCCGGACACTGGGGCGTAGGACCTGGTGCAGGCGGATGGTGAAATCAGCATCCTCACAGGCGTACTGGGTGGCCCGCTCAAGGTCGACCTGGTCAAAACCGATCTGATGCGCGCCCTTGCCGCAAATTTCCTCATACGTCACGCCTTTGATCCCTAGGTAGCGCTGGCATAACTCGTCGAGTCCAACACCCCGGTGTGACTCCAGCACATAAGCTTGCAACATGGTGTCGTCCGCAACGCCCTGCAAATCGATCCCTTCATTGGCGAAAACATGCGTATCGTACTTGGCATGATGCAACAACTTGGCGGCCCCTGAGTCCTCCAGCCAGGGCTTCATCAGCCTCAGCACTTCCTCTTTGGGTAACTGTCCCTGAGCGTCCGTGCCACGATGGCCAATGGGGATATAACAAGCACTGCCCGCCTCGACCGAAAGAGATATTCCGACTAAACGCGCCTGCATGGCATCCAGCGAAGTCGTCTCGGTATCCAGCGCCACGCACTCGGCCGCGCGGATCTTTTCAAGCCAGGCCTCCAGGGTCGCCTTGTCCGTGACCATTTCATAGCGCTTATGCTCTGGTGCGGCAGGTTTGGCAGCCTCCACAGGGGCTCGCGAGTCTCCTGCGGGAACGCGCTCCTGGTCGCCTGTCAACTCACGCAGCCAGGAACGGAATCCATAGCGCTCGTAGAGTTTGAGAAGCGCCTCTTTGTCCGGACTTTTGGGTGAGAGCATCTCGATGTTGGGGACAATCTGACTCAAGTCGCAATCGATTTTGACCGTGAGTAATTCACGGGTAAGCGGAAATTGGGGGATGGCGGCGCGCAAATTTTCACCTGCGACACCTTTGATTTCACCTGCGCGCTCGATCAAGGCATCGACTGAGCCGTACTCGTCGATCCATTTGGCAGCCGTTTTAGGTCCCACTTTTTGAACACCGGGTACGTTATCGACCGTATCCCCCACCAACATCAGGTAATCCACAATGCGCTCGGGCCCGACACCAAATTTACGCACGACGGCGCCTGGGTCGAGTCGCTCATTGGACATGGTATTGACCAAAGTCACGTGAGGTGTGACAAGTTGGGCTAAGTCCTTGTCACCCGTGGAAATAATGGTGTGAACATCGTGATCTGTCGCCCAATGGGCCAAAGTACCGATGACATCATCGGCTTCGACGCCCTCCACACCGAGCACCGTCCAACCCATGGCACGAATCGCCTCATGAATCGGTTCGATCTGGGCGGCCAGATCCTCAGGCATCGGGGGGCGATGTGACTTATATTCTGGGTATAAGTCTTCACGAAAGGTCTTGCCTCGCACATCGAACACACATGCGGCATACTGCGCCTGATAGTCATGCAGCATTTTGCGCATCATGTTGACGACGCCATAGATGGCGCCCGTCGGCTCACCCTGCGCGTTGCGTAAATCAGGCATGGCGTGAAAGGCACGATACAAATAACTCGATCCATCTACTAGCAACAAGGTTTTTTTCATGGGCCACAAAGAAGAAGTAGTTTCGCCGGCAGTCCAGCAAACAACCCAAATTATGTCAGAGATGCTGCACGCAGCCGACACTCTGGCCAAGATTGGCCCCGCAATCAGCATCTTTGGAAGCGCCAGGATCAAAAAAGACTCCCCCCATTACGCCACAAGCGAAGAAATCGCCCGAGGTTTGGCAATGGCCGGCTTTACGATCATCGCAGGAGGCGGGCCCGGCATCATGGAAGCTGCCAATAAAGGTGCTTACGAGGCGGGTGGCACCAGCGTTGGTTTGCATATCAAGCTGCCAAAAGAGTCCAAACACAACGAATTTCAGACCATCAGCCTGCCTTTTCAGCATTTTGTCTCTCGCAAAGCGACATTTTTCATGCATAGCCTCGCCTATGTCGTGTTGCCAGGCGGCTTTGGAACATTGGATGAGCTCTTTGAGGCAGTCACCTTGATGCAAACGGGGAAAATCCCCCCAGGCCCGGTCATTTTGGTCGGCACGGCATTCTGGGAGGGATTAATGAGTTGGATACGGAGCCAACTGGAACAAACCGCATTGATCAATCCTCTGGATCAACACACCCTGATCATTGAAGATCACCCGCAACGCGTGGTGCAACATTTAGTCGATTTCTATCAGGATCATCCGGGAATCATGGGGCGGCAGCCGAACGCGCCCGTATGAAGAACAAGTACGGAGCAGCACGACCGGTCGTCGCTGCACTAGAATAAAGCGAAATTGACGCATTGTTCACATTAATAGTCTAAAGCTGGAGAAGAAATGGATCGCGCAGTATTCCCCATGAAGTTGAATAACCCTGACTTGCTACGCTCGCAGTCTTACCTGAACGGAAAATGGGTCGATGCCAAAAATGGTGAGATGTTCGCCGTGGACAATCCTGCGACAGGTGCGCATATCGCACACGTCGCGAACCTAGGCGCCGAGCAGGCCCAATTAGCCATCGATGCCGCAAGCGCCGCGTTTCCAGCTTGGCGCGCGCGCACGGCCAAGGAGCGTTCAATTATTTTGCGCAAGTGGTTCGACTTGATCAATGCCAACACGGATGATCTGGCGCGCATCATGACCATCGAGCAAGGCAAACCCTTTCCTGAGGCGAAAGGTGAAATCGCCTATGGCGCCTCCTTTGTCGAATGGTTCGCCGAGCAAGCCAAGCGCGTAATGGGTGACACGATCGCTGCGCCGATCGCGACCAACCGTATGCTGGTGTTGCGCGAGCCGATCGGCGTATGCGCTGCGATCACACCATGGAATTTTCCAACCGCCATGATCACGCGCAAAGTCGCCCCCGCGCTGGCAGCGGGTTGCACGATCGTGCTCAAACCCGCGGAACAGACCCCCCTCTCAGCACTCGCCCTCGCGGTTCTGGCTGAACAGGCAGGTATTCCTGCAGGTGTTCTGAACATCCTCACCGCAGATAGCGAACAGTCCATCGCAATCGGCAAAGTCCTGTGCACAAGCCCGACTGTCAGAAAGCTCACTTTCACAGGCTCTACGCCAGTTGGAAGAATCCTGATGCAGCAAAGCGCACCCAGCATCAAGAAAATGTCCTTGGAGCTTGGTGGACACGCGCCCTTTATCGTGTTTGAAGATGCGGACATCGACGCGGCGATCGAAGGTGCGATGGTTTCCAAATACCGTAATGCCGGACAAACCTGCGTGTGCACCAACCGTTTTTATGTTCATGCCAAGGTGTACGACAGTTTTGCAGAAAAACTGGCCGCGCGTGTCTCAGGCACCTTGTCTGTTGGCGAGGGCTTCGAAGACAAAGTCACGACTGGCCCCCTGATTGATGATGCTGCTGTGGCCAAGGTTGAGGAGCACGTCCAGGACGCAGTTGCCAAGGGTGCAAAGATCCTGTGTGGCGGCTCCAAACACGCGCGAGGTGGACGCTTTTACCAGCCAACCGTCATCACTCAGGTCAGCGAGGACATGCTTTGCATGCGCGAGGAAACCTTCGGCCCTCTCGCGCCGATCGTCAAGTTCACCGACGAGGCCGAAGTCATTCGCCTGGCGAACAACACCGATTATGGTCTGGCTTCATATTTCTACAGCCGCGATATCGGACGTATTTTCCGCGTGGCTGAAGCGCTCGAGTACGGCATGGTAGGTGTCAACACCGGTCTCATTTCAAACGAAATGGCACCCTTTGGCGGCGTCAAGCAATCGGGACTGGGTCGCGAGGGTTCGGTTTATGGCATGGACGATTTCATGGAAATGAAATACGTCTGTCTGGGTGGGATCTAAGCCGCATCGACATCCCCAAGGTTTGGAATTGTCATCCAAAAAAATCGCAGCCTAGGCTGCGATTTTTTATTACCCTCAAGACTCGCGCAGTATTACGCGCCCTCACGGGACATCTTGCGACGCTCGTGTTCTTTGAGGTAGCGCTTGCGCAAACGAATGCTCTTGGGCGTGACTTCGACTAGCTCATCATCACTGATAAACTCGACCGCATACTCAAGACTCATATCAATCGGTGGAACCAGACGCACCGCTTCATCCGTGCCGGATGCGCGCACGTTCGTCAGTTGCTTGCCTTTGATTGGATTGACGACCAAGTCGTTGTCACGACTATGAATCCCAATAATCATGCCTTCATAGACAGGGTCGTTATGTGAGACGAACATGCGACCACGATCCTGTAACTTCCACAGGGCATACGCCACAGCAGCGCCATCATCCTGACTGATCAGCACCCCGTTGCGACGCTCGCCCAGCAAACCTTCTTTGACTGGACCATAGGCATCAAAGGTATGACTCATCAGACCGTTACCACGGGTCATCGTCATAAAGTCGCCTTGAAAACCGATCAGGCCACGTGCGGGCACACGATACTCAAGACGGGTGCGTCCACGGCCATCACTGACCATGTCGAGCAACTCCGCCTTGCGCATACCGAGCTCTTCCATGACCGCGCCCTGCGTATTGTCTTCGAGGTCAATACTCAGATTCTCGTAAGGTTCGAGCTTGACGCCGTTTTCCTCTTTAAACACCACGCGTGGACGAGAGACGGCTAATTCGTAACCTTCGCGACGCATTGTTTCGATCAGAATCGTCAGGTGCAATTCTCCGCGACCCGCCACTTCAAAGACGGTATCGTCGTCTGTGTCACGAACGCGCAACGCCATGTTTGACTTGAGCTCTCGATCGAGACGCTCGCGCAACTGACGGCTTGTCACAAACTTACCTTCGCGACCTGCCAGTGGGCTGGTATTGACCATAAAGTTCATTGTCAGCGTAGGCTCGTCAATCTTGAGCATCGGCAGACCTTCGACCTTTTCAGGCGAACACAAGGTCGTACCGATCGCGATGTCTTCGATGCCGTTGACCAACACGATGTCGCCCGCAATGGCGCTATCGACGATCTCACGCTCGAGACCTTTGAATTTCAATACCTGGTTGACTCGACCTTTGAAAGTCGCGCCATCTGGACCGTTGAGACACACAACATCCATACCGGTTTTGACACGGCCGCGGCGAATACGACCGATACCGATTTTGCCTACATAAGTGCTGTAATCGATCGAGGTGATCTGAAGCTGCAAAGGCGCATCGGGATCATCTTCACGCATCGGAACGTGTTCAAGAATGGCATTAAACAGAGGACGCATATCGCCTTCGCGCACGTCTTCTGTCAAACCTGCATAACCATTCAGACCTGAAGCATAAATGACGGGGAAGTCCAATTGCTCTTCCGTTGCACCGAGCTTGTCGAACAATTCAAAAGTCGCATTGATCACAAAGTCGCAACGTGCGCCCGGGCGGTCAACCTTGTTGATCACCACGATAGGTTTGAGTCCGAGCGCAAGCGCTTTTTTGGTCACAAAACGTGTCTGCGGCATGGGACCTTCGACAGCATCGACCAGCAACAGCACGCCATCGACCATCGACAGCACGCGCTCGACCTCTCCACCGAAGTCGGCGTGTCCGGGGGTATCAACGATATTGATATGCGTACCTTCGTATTCGACGGCGCAATTCTTTGACAGAATCGTAATGCCACGTTCTTTTTCGAGATCGTTCGAGTCCATAACGCGTTCGGTCATGCGCTCATTCGAGCGAAAAGTACCGGACTGACGCAAAAGTTGGTCGACGAGTGTCGTTTTGCCATGGTCGACGTGGGCAATAATGGCAACGTTACGCAATGCGCGTGACATACAGATCCTTTAATAAGACTGAGCGGACACATCGTCCGCGGGTGATACATGAATGGAACCAGGCAAACCGTCGCCTAGCGAAGCTGTGCTTTTTTTCGCTGGCACAAGCTCAGCGGGTAAATCTTCCAACGCAATCAACACACTCTCTGGCGTTTGCATTGATTGCAAGGTTTCGAGTGCAATCGCATCCTGAAGAGAAAACGGACCCACTTGCGTCCGCCGTAACGCTGACAAGTGGGCAAAACAGCCAAGCGCGCGACCAATGTCCTGCGCAAGTGTACGAATGTAGGTTCCCTTTGTGCACAGGACCTGGATCTCGGCAGACATGGGGCTAAAACTCAACAAATCAAGCTGTCGAATCGTGATCTCTCGCGGTTCGCGCTCAAGTGTGATGCCTTGACGCGCATACTCATAAAGGGGCTTTCCATCCCGTTTCAATGCCGAAACCATGGGAGGAATCTGTAATTGGGTCCCTTTGAAGGTTTCGAGCACATCACGCAATGAATCTTCGCGCACGCCTTCAAAACCCTCGGGGGCTTGACTCACAACGATACCGGTCAAGTCACCGGAGTCCGTTTCACTGCCAAAAGCAATCGTTGCGCGATAGCCTTTGTCAGCCCCCAGCATCGCACCGGAAATTTTTGTGGCGCGTCCCATGCAGCATACGAGTAAGCCGGTCGCAAAAGGATCAAGCGTGCCCGTATGGCCCGCTTTTTGAGCATCCATCGCATGTTTGGCCCGCTGAAGCGCATGGTTACTCGACAATCCCACAGGTTTGTCCAGCAACAACACACCATCGAGCACGCGCCCGCGTCTTTTAGCCATCGTCAGTTTCCAAAACGACAGCCTTACGGCTTGTCTTCAGGCTCGTCGGGAACGCCTGCGTACTGGCCAGGCAGATTGGCCTGGTCAATCAATGCGGACATCTCGATCCCGCGCTTGAGGCGAGGATCATGAAAGAAATGCAGTGTAGGCACAGTGTGGATGTGCAACAACTTATATAACTGGGAGTGAAACCAACCCGCTTTTTCGTTGAGCAAAGCTTGGGCTTGCTCAGGCTCAGCACCCAGTACCGTAAAGTAAACCTTGGCGTGCGCATAGTCGGTCGTCAACTCGATCCCGGAAAGCGTGATCAAACCCGCGCGACTCATGTCGATTTCGCGCTGAATGATGATGGCCAGATCTTTTTGGATCTGGTCAGCAAGCCTTAAATTGCGGCCGGGAGAGGTTTTTTGTTTATGACGACTCATTTAGTGGGCATTAAAGCGAGCGAGCCACTTCCTTGATTTCAAAGATTTCCAATTGATCACCGACCTGCAAGTCGTTGTTGCCTCGCAAGGTGATCCCGCAGTCAAAGCCTGATTTAACTTCTTTGGCGTCATCTTTGAAGCGACGCAGCGAATCGAGCCAGCCAGTCCAGTGCACGACGTTGTTGCGCAACAAGCGGACCTGGGAGTCGCGACGAACCACCCCATCAGTCACCATACAACCTGCGACTGTACCGATGCGCGAAATCGTATAGACCTCGCGGATCTCAACCATGCCGATCACTTCTTCCCGCTTCTCAGGAGCTAGCATGCCAGACATGGCAAGTTTGATTTCGTCGACCGCGTCATAAATGATGTTGTAGTAGCGGATATCCACGCCGTTGGATTCGGCCAGCTTTTTAGAGCTCGCATCCGCACGCACGTTAAAGCCGATAATCACAGCACCAGAGGCGATCGCCAGGTTGACGTCGCTCTCTGAAACGCCACCGACCGCGGCATGCACCACTTGCACACGCACTTCTTCAGTGGACAGCTTCAGCAAGGAGGCCACCAAAGCTTCTTGTGAGCCTTGAACGTCTGTTTTGACGATCAGGGACAAGGTCTGAGAGCCTTCGGCGATATTTTCAAACATCGACTCGAGCTTGGCAGCTTGTTGACGCGCAAGCTTCACATCACGGAACTTGCCTTGACGGAACAAAGCGATCTCGCGAGCACGACGCTCGTCGGCAAGAGACATCAATTCGTCTCCAGCTGAAGGGACTTCGGTCAAACCCTGAATTTCAACGGGAATCGAGGGACCTGCTGACTGGATCGGCTTACCGTTCTCGTCAAGCATGGCTCGCACTCGGCCGTAACTTGCGCCTGCCAGCACGACATCACCGCGATGCAATGTACCGCTCTGAACCAGAATCGTTGCAACCGGACCGCGACCTTTATCCAGTCGCGCTTCGATCACCAGACCTTTGGCGGGTGCGTCGATCGCAGCTTTAAGCTCAAGAACTTCCGCCTGGAGCAAGACGTTTTCAAGCAACTCATCAATACCCTGACCGGTCTTGGCAGAGACAGAAATAAATGGCACATCGCCGCCGTATTCTTCGGGAACGACTTCTTCGACGACAAGTTCTTGTTTGACGCGCTCTGGATTGGCATCAGGCTTGTCGATCTTGTTCACGGCGACAACCAGTGGCACACCAGCCGCTTTCGCATGGTGAATCGCTTCTTTGGTTTGTGGCATCACGCCGTCATCGGCAGCAACCACCAAAATCACGATATCAGTCGCTTTCGCACCGCGTGCACGCATTGCCGTAAAAGCTTCGTGGCCCGGGGTATCCAGGAAGGTCACCATGCCGCGTTCTGTCTGAACGTGATAGGCACCGATGTGCTGGGTAATTCCGCCCGCTTCTCCGGAAGCCACTTTCGCGCGTCGGATGTAATCCAACAATGAGGTTTTACCGTGATCGACGTGACCCATTACAGTCACCACCGGTGCACGCGCAAAGAGTTGAACATCTTCGTGCGGCGCGGATTCGTCCAGGAAAGCCTCGGGATCGTCAAGCTTGGCGGCGATAGCTTTATGGCCTAACTCCTCGACCACAATCATCGCAGTCTCTTGATCGAGCACCTGGTTAATCGTGACCATCTGACCAAGTTTCATCAAGTGCTTGATGACCTCGCCAGCCTTGACGGACATTTTGTGTGCCAAGTCAGCAACGCTGATCGTTTCGGGCACGTGAATCTCACGGGCGATAAATTCGACAGGAGCGGGTTCACGACGATCTTGAACGACGTTGTTCGCACCACGCGCGCCCTTTTTGCCGCCAGCTTTACTTTTACCACCGGCACGCCAGCCTTCACGACCAGGCGCTGCAGGTGCGTCGCGCTTTTCAGCAGGTTTCTTACGCGAAGCATCGTCGGTCCAAGTCGAAGCGATTTCGCCCGACTTGAGTACTTTCTTACCCGAAGCGTCCGCTGCGCCTTCTTTTTTAGCGCCTTTCGCTGTGGCAGGACCATTCGGCTTGTGCAAAGTCCCGGACAGTGCTGCAGCTTCAGGCTCCGGAGGCCGCACCACTTTGCGAGGACGATTCAGCATTTCGCGCAAAGCAGCCGCCTCGGCTTCTGAGGCGCGACGGGCCTCATCGCGTGCTTCGCCCTCAATGGGCGCGGCATGGACGGGCGCAACGGCCCGGCCACGCGTTGACTTGGCTGGTTTGACGGACTCAGCGGGCAGTTGCGCCTCGTGTGCTGAAACAGGATGAGACTTATCCGACTCTTGCGCCGAAACCTGAACCTGAGCCTGCTCAGGCTCCGCGGAAACATCGACAGATTCTGGCGAGACCGCAGGAGTGCTATCGGCAGGTTTGACGGATGCAGCCGTTGCGGCAACTTTGTCCTCAGGGGCATCGGCACTTTCACTTGCAGGCGTAGCCAAGGGCTCTGATGAAATGCGGGTTGTACTTTCTGCGCGGTCTTTTTCTGGATCGCCAGACAAGCTGTCAACGTTGACTGACTCAGGCGCTGTGCTGGGCTGAGCAGCTAAAACCGTTGTCGACTCAGGCTGGTGAGCGATAGGCTCGACAACTTTGTCAGTCGCGGAGTGATCGGTCTGTGCAGGCGTGGCATCTACATCGGCAGAGGATGTCGAAACAGCTTGGGCCTGAGACTGAGACTGCGCAGACGCGAGTTTGAGCGCTACCGAGATCTCTTGGGACTCCGCGGGCGCTGTTTTTGGAGGCTCTGAGCCAACCACTTGGGATGGCGCATCACTGAGCTCAGGCGTATCGCGTTTAACAAAGACACGTTTCTTACGGACCTCGACCTGGATGGTGCGCGACCGACCGGAACCATCAGCCTGACGGATTTCGGAAGTCTGACGACGGGTCAGTGTGATCTTCTTGCCTTCGGTGGCCCCGTGCGAGCGACGCAGAGACTCGAGCAAGCGAGCCTTATCGCCATCAGTGACATTATCTTCCACTGAATTGAGATCGACGCCAGCAGCGCGCAGCTGTTCTAGCAGCACATTGGCAGGCATTTTCAGCTCGATAGCGAACTGGGCGACTGTGTTACTCGACATTAGACTCTCTCTTACCTTTTTACAGCGTTACAACTTCAAGCGCGAGGCGGCCGATGCCGCCCAACCGACTGACATCTTTTTACTGATCTTCGAACCAGTGCGCACGGGCAGCCATGATGAAATCACTCGCGACCTTCTCTTCGAGACCCGACATTTCAATCAACTCATCGGTGGCAAGCTCAGCGAGATCATCCCGCGTCGTGACTCCGCCAGCAGCCAGCTTGGCGACGAGCTCAGGGGTCATGCCCTCGAGCGACAGCAAATCTTGCGCGGTCTCAACACGCTCTTCCTGGGCAATTGCCTCGGTCAGCAGCGCATTGCGGGCACGCGTACGAAGCTCATTGATCGTGTCTTCATCAAAAGACTCGATCTCGAGCAGTTCCTGCATCGGAACGTAAGCTATTTCCTCGAGGCCCGTAAAGCCTTCGTCAATCAGAATATCGGCGACTTCCTCGTCCACATCCAGACGCGACATGAACGTGCTGCGCAATTGGGCGCGTTCGAGCTCTTGCCTGTTTTGACTTTCTTCGGGTGTCATGATGTTGATTTGCCAACCCGTGAGCTCGGAAGCCAGACGAACGTTTTGTCCTTTCGATCCGATCGCCTTGGGGAGGTTTTCCTCATCCACCACGACATCCATCGCGTGGCGATCTTCGTCAACGACGATCGACTCGACGTTTGCCGGTGCAAGAGCACCGATCACAAATTCGGCAGGATCTTCGGACCACAACACGATATCGACCTGCTCTCCGCCCAGCTCATTACGCACAGCGGTGACACGCGAACCACGCATACCCACGCATGTTCCAATTGGGTCGATGCGTTTGTCATAAGCCACCACAGCAATTTTGGCGCGCACGCCTGGGTCGCGCGCAGCACCTTTGATTTCCAAAAGTCCCTGCTCAATCTCGGGCACTTCATTTTCAAAAAGCTGCTTGATGAACTCGGGAGCCGTACGGGACAAAATGACTTGCTGACCACGCGCAGTGCGATCGACTTTCAATACCCAGGCTCGAACACGGTCACCGACGCGAAGATTCTCTTTGGGAATCATTTCGCTACGGGGCAAACGCGCCTCGATTTTGCCCGTTTCAACAATCACATCGCCTTTGTCCATGCGCTTGATCGAACCCGAGACGATCATTTCGCCGCGGTCCAAAAAGTCGTTCAGGATCTGCTCACGTTCGGCATCGCGAATGCGCTGCAAGATCGCCTGCTTGGCAGCCTGGGCACCAATACGGCCGAACTCGATTGGCTCAAGCGGTTCTTCGATGTATTCACCGACTTCGATGTCAGCGACGATTTCACGCGCATCGGAGAGCATTTCCTGCTGATCAGGTTCCTGCAGACCTTGCTCGTCAGGCACCACTAGCCATCGACGAAAGCCTTCGTGATCTCCCGTGGTGCGATTGACGGACACGCGGATGTCGGCGTCCTCTTTAAAGCGCTTTTTCATGGCCGATGCCAAAGCACCTTCGAGTGCGTCGAACACAACGTCTCGTGTCACGTTTTTTTCACGCGCCAACGCGTCTACTAACAGAAGAATTTCGCGACTCATCGCTTTTTGCCCTTGAAATCCAGAACAGGATTCAGCTTGGCGCGTTCTACATCCGAAAACGCAAACGCCACCTGCCGAACCTCGCCTTTTTTTGCCTCAAACTCAATACCGAAAGGCAAGACCGCCCCGGTACCCGTAGCGTCGGCAGATCCACTCAGATCGACCAATTCGCCAGAAAAAACCTTTTGATTGTCTACCGCTTCACGCAACTTGACTTCGATGCGCTCACCAATAAAACGCTTGAAATCCGCCTCAGTCTTGAGGGGACGATCCACACCAGGCGAGCCGACCTCAAGCCTGCGGTAATCAATATTTTCAACTTCGAACACACGTGACAGATGCTTTGAAACCTGCTCGCAGTCTTCGATCCGAATTCCTTCGGGCCGATCGATCGTGACGCGCAAAAGGCCAAGCGCTGCGCGCTCAATGTCGATGAACTCGACATCCATGGAGGCTAAAGCCTGCTGCGTAATTGTAAAAAGATCTGCCATACGTCCAAAAAAAAAGGGCTGAAAACAGCCCATTTACAACAAATTTGTCGACCTGTGCCCGAAGGCGCTGCAACCAGAGCCGGGCTCGGTGGAGCGCTACCCGCTGGATCTATCCTGACGCGGATAGTGCTCGCAGACAATGCTCGATAGCCCTAAATTCTAGCATGATTTATGGAAAAAGTCTTGACGCAGCAACCATTTACGTGAGCTTGCTGCTAGCGTCCACCGCGAGACGACTTGGTAAAACCAAGTCGCGACTCATGAGCGGAAGCACCGCGTGGCTGCCAGTCATCACCTTTCGGAGCAGGTCGACCTGTCCCGGCACCTTGGCCAGGTTTGCCACGGGCTCCAGCAGGTTTGCCAGGACCGCGCCCTCCTTGTTTAGGCGGTCTACCTTGCCCGGCTGGACCGCCAGGTCCGCGCGGGCGCCCCTGTCCGGGCTCGCGACTGAACTCACGACCCTGATCCGCCCCCTGCGAGGTCGAATATTCTCTGCCCATGGCACCTGCCTGAGCTCCGGGGCCTTGCTGAGGCCCCCTGCCCGCGCCCGCTGGCCCAACGGGACGACCTGGACGCCCGGGACGGGCCGCGCCTTTGGGGCCTCCCGACTTGTTGCTGCCACCGAAACCAGGACCGCGCGGGCCTGCGCCATGTGGGCCGGAGGGCTTGCCTCGACCACCACGACCTGCGCCGGGATGACCGTTGGCATAACCGCCACCTACAGTCAGAACTGCTGGCGCATGCTCGACAGGATGAACAAAGGGACCCGGCTTTCCGGTGCGACCACCTTGGACTTTGCCACGTCGGCCGACTTTTGCGCCATGCGTACCATTTCTTTCCAGTGTGCCAAAGCCAGGTGGCAGCGCGCTGTCATGCGAAACAGGTTGCTTGGGCGACCGTGAACGTCCATCCGCCGAATCATCATCGCGCAGGAGACCGACTTGAACCATTAGGGCAGAAACCAGTTTGGAATCGAGCTCTTCCCATCGGCCGCGGCGCAATGTCGTCGGCAACACAATGTCTCCGAAACGGGTTCGAATCAGTCGACTCACGGTCAAACCAACAGACTCAAACATCCGTCGGACTTCGCGATTGCGGCCTTCGTTGAGAGTCACGCGATACCAGCGGTTGCTGCCTTCGCCGCCAATAAACTCGATCATGCCAAAGCTGGCCGGACCATCATCAAGGGTCACACCATCCAGCAATGACTGCCTTTGCTCAGGCCCGAGTTCACCAAGCACGCGCACCGCGTACTCACGCTCGTTGCCATAACGAGGATGCAGCAAGCGATTCGACAAGTCACCCGACGTTGTAAAAATCAGCAATCCTTCCGTATTCAGATCCAGGCGACCGATCGACAACCATTTACCGACCTTCATTTTAGGCAAACGCGAGAAGACATTTGCACGACCATTCGGATCATCATGACTGACGATTTCACCGGCCGGCTTGTGATAAAGAATCACTCGGGGAGGCTTTTTAGTGTTCGTGCGCGTAATCGGACGACCATTGACGCGCACGGCATCATTTGCCCCCACACGCTGCCCGATATGCGCGGGCTCGCCGTTCACTGAAACACGTCCGGCGATGATGAGCTCTTCCATCTCTCGACGCGAGCCTATTCCCGCATCCGCAAGCACTTTATGCAACTTTGGCATCAGAACATCGCTGTTCAGATATTTGTTCAGACGCTGCTCCATCCGGTCGGCTTGACTCAAATAGGACAGCGCCTGTTCAGCTTCTTTCTCGGCCGCGACGGGATCACCCAGATCCACAACATCGCGGACATCTTCGTCAAATGAAACATAGTCCGACCGCGCAGAAGAACGTGTGTCCTCGGAAGGGCGTCCCGTTTCCGGGGAGTCGCTGCGGCGACGTCGGAAGGGCGTGCGCAGTTTTCGACCACGCGGTTTAGGCGTGACAGAACCAGCGTCGTATGCGCTACCCACGTCTGTTACAGCTTGAGCCTCAACAGGAGTATGCGCAAAGCTTGCAGCAGGCACTTCGGGTACGACGGCCTGTGCCACGACGACTTGAGGTGTCACTTCAACGCTTGAGGTTTCAGCGTGCGCGACATCTATTTTGGGGACGCGAGGCTGTCTGGGTTTGCGGGCAGGTTTGAGAGCAGAGACTTCAGATGCCTGAGGGGCTTGAGAAGATTCTGCGGACATCGCTGGAGCGATGGCTGCTGCCTCTTCGGCAACGACCCGGGCCGAGGCTCGGGTTGACTTACGGGCGGTGGTTTTACGCACCACAACCTCAGCAGGTGTTGATGTAGAGTCTGAGGACGACTCGACGGGAGTCGCCGTTTTAGCTGCACTTTTTCTTGCGGGTGTTTTGCGCACGGCCTTTTTGACGGCTACCGCACCCTCTTCTTGGGCACTCACGACTGTTTCTTCGATATTCGGTTTAGTCACTTGGACTCCAGATTTGTATTATGTATGTTTTGTTTTTCGATAGACTCGGCTGACTCCACAGATTCAGGCTGCACTTCGTCCGAGGGTTCTTCGTTCGATATTTCCAGGTCACTGCGCTCTGCGACATCTAGCTCAACCGAATCGAGCTCGGGAGTTGCAACTTCTATCACTTCAACTTGAACCTCTGCCATTTCAGATTCGACTTCTGAGGCTTCAAGTGCAATGTCTTGTTGATGTTCCAGATGTTCGCTCTGCGCGGATGAGGCCGCCGCCCCTGAAAGTGCAGCGGCTTCCAATGTCAGAGACTGTAATGCTTCAGACATTTCAGCTGCTCCGAGTGCGGGCAACTCATCCAGAGCACGCAAACCTAAATCATCCAGAAATTGTTTAGTCGTCCCCAGAAGCCCAGGACGTCCAGGACCATCGC
>JACCDY010460517.1_pt1 | contig 69423 bp, 53 predicted proteins | sample 7446391 | NCBI WGS metagenome assembly JACCDY01 (sample SAMN15323451, study PRJNA562643) | freshwater metagenome | isolation source: river surface water | place: USA:Blue River Watershed | collected 2017-08-18
CACTTTGGAAAGCAGATGACGACGCTAGTTCTACAGTTGGTACCCTAATTATTATATTAGCTGTATTAATGGGATTGTTTTCGTTTTTAGCTAACAAAAAACACTTATTTTCTATTGGTACTTTGTTGTTTTCGGCATTATTGATGTTGATTTCTATGAAATGGTTCCGTGATTTACGTGAAGGTGGAGAGCTTGTGTCTATGGGAACAGGTTTAATTCTATTTTTGGCAGGTTCTGGTTTAGGAGTAATCTCCTCGTTCTTAGGATTTATGAAAAAATAATTAATTTACGATTCAGATAATGAAGCCTCCTTGATTGGGGGCTTTTTTATTCAAAAAAGAATCGGCCATTGATCCATTCGCCATCTAAAATAGCTTGGTGTTTGTTATAGAAGTCTAAGGCGGGTTGGTTCCATTCCAGCACTTGCCAATCCATTCTTTTTACGCCCAACTCTTTCGCTTTATCAATGATCACATGGAAGAGTTGCTCCCCAACACCTTGTTTTCTTTTTTCAGGAATGACAAAAAAATCCTCGAGATACAAACACCTACCCTTCCAAGTAGAATAAGAAATGTAATACAAGGCAAACCCGATGATTTGACCCTTGTCTTCAGCAACAAATGCCGAACAAATCGGGTCTTCAAACAAATCAATTCTCAATTGTGCGGCTGAATTTGTTACTTGTTCCGGAGCCTTTTCATAAACAGCTAAAGCATAAATTAATTCAAAAATAGCCAGTTCATCCCCAGGAAGTGCTGCTCTAATTTGCATTATTGTACTCCGGCTAGGTTGAAACGCAATTTAAATCCAGTGCTTAAATTTTGGGTTGGATATGATGTTCCAATTTTTGGTGTATTTAAGACTTGATCATAATAGAACTGTAAAGTTAAATTTTGAGACAGGTTATAATCTGCTGAAGCCTTAATTGAGACTACACGCTGTCCAGCCGTTGCTTGATTCGTTGTTTCTACTATTTTTCTTATAACCGTTAAATTATCTCGGAAAGAAAAATCAAATCGAATATTCACATCACTTGCAGGCACACGCTGAATTGGAAGTTTCACTTTAGAAAACTTGTATCCTGTACCAATAATCATTTCATTTCCTAGTACCTCAGTAACTTGATTATTGTTTAATGAAAGCGTGGCACTACGGTCTTTTTTGTATTCAAACTTGGTAATTAAACCTTGTCCTTTAATATTCCAAGTAGCATCAAATCCAATCAATGGAGAAAATCGCTCGGTAACAACCACATTCTGAACCTGCATTCCAGAAATAAAATTATTGTTTATATCACGCGCAGTTGCATTTCCATTTGCATCCAATTCAGCATTTAAGTTTGTTTGCATACCATTGACGCTCACGGTTGAACTATATCCATGCTTAATTACAAAGTTTTTCACATATTTCTTAGCAAAGGCGTATTTTGTCAATCCGTTGTAGTTAATGGACCAATTAGGAAGCGGTGTGTTTTTTATTGGATTGATTGATTGATTGTTCACATTGGTTTTACTGTATGCCGTTAAGAACGAACCAAGCACCACCTCTTGTTGACTACCCGAGTACCCTGTGTAATAGCCAGAACCATTGATAGAGGAAGAGTTTGCGTTTTGTTGACCCAATAGGGAAGAAACCGTTTCACGATTTGAAAGTAATGTATTAAACGTTTCTGACGAATAATCTCTTGCGTTGATTAAGGCAAATGCAGATCCCAGCGTAAGATTCGTATAGGTTAATGTAGATGTTTGTACACGACTTTGACTCTCAAATTGATTAGAGGTACTGTTCCATCGATAAAATTCGGAAGAATTGTTGCTGTAATTTCTGTTGAGTGTCATTTCAATTATCACATCCTTCAATGGCTCTAAATTGGCACGTAAATTTAAATTGGCCGAATGTGTAGTTGTGAATGGTTTGTTTAAGTTACTGTTTTGTACCAACCAATTGTTTGCGGTTGCCAGGGCAGAAACGTCATAATTATTTGATCTACCTAATATATCATACCCTTGTTTTCCGAACACAAAGCTGGATAAACCAAATGTATTACTATTCATTCCCAGATTTCTAGTTTCTTGATTATATCCAGGCAATAACGTACCATCACTCAACGCGTAGGTTCCTGATACATTTCGAACCGTCATAAGTACGCGCGAACCTGCAGCTAAAATAACATTTGGTTTTTCTTTTGCTTTTTCAGCTTGCCTTTTCTTTCGTTGATCTCTTTTCTTTTTCCGCAAGTATTTACGTTTTTCTTTTGGCGTCATTTTAGCCAGCATTTCAGTCTCTTTCTTTTGGTCTTCTTTTGCCTTTTCTTCTTTCTTTTGGTCATTTGGTGTAGGCTTACCTCCTTTACCATCACCATTCGTGTCTTTTACATTGAGCTTGCCACGAGCCGCTTTTCCATCAGCTAGGACACGTTTAAAGAAAGGCACCTTGTTATAGAGGTTTACAAAATTTGCTTGTCCTGTGAAGTTAACTGTTCTGTTGTTTTGAATGGTATTACCAAACTCGGATTGACCAAGAGGAGAACGTTGCCAGTTGAACGTACCAGCGTATTTTCCATTTAAACTAAGCCAATCTGTTAATGGAAATTTATCCAGTGGCAGGTTTGCGCTAATTGAATAATTGTGGGTGTAGTCCATGGTTCTACCAAAAGTTCCAATTTGCGAACGGAGCGTATCCATATATTCACGGTAACCGGCTGGATCCAATTTTCTATCTACCCGATTATTTCCTTCTTCAAAAATGGCGCGATTGGTGGCACTAAAAGTAGTTTTAATATTCTTAGTTAAATCATACCCTACATTGTATCCTCTAACCCAATCAAATCGTTTTAAGAAAACAGGAGCAAATTCGTAATCTGGCACCAAGTTGTTTCTTATTTGTCGTTCATTGTATAACCTAGAAACATCGTTTGTAAACGTAATATTTTTAGGCATGTAGAATATATTGGTTTCTTTCACCAATTTTAACCATTTCGATTTTTGTACCGGTTTCCATTTTTTGAAAGGTTCCCACGGTTTTGAGGCAAACGTATAATTATAATTCAACGCACCGGTATAGGTTTTCGTTTTGTCGTAATTGATATTAAAATCACGACGCATTACTTCAGAAAAGGCATAGTTGGCCGACCAGTTATTTATTTTCCAAAACCCAGGTTTTGCTCCGGCTTTGGCCTCTTTTCTAACATTTGAAAAATTATAAGATCTTCTTTCCGTAAAATCTTGTCCTAATTTAGATTTTTCTTTACGCGTAGCTAAATCATAGTCGCGTAATTTAACATCTGGGTTAAATGGATCGTATTCCGGGTTAATAATACCAAGAGAATACCCATAGAAAAACGGCAAAGAAAAACGTGCTTTTTTACCAAAAAATTGTCCAAGCTGAACAGTTGTATTTAGGTCAACACCTATTTTCTCGTTTCTTTGACGCTCTTGCACTCTACTTTCAATACTACCCCAATTTATTCCAGAATAATTTCCTGAGGCAGAAACCGTTGCAACATCCGCAATTTGCATTCTCATTTGACCAATCGCTGCATCTCCCCCTTCGCTAACAAAGTCGGTTAAACGCAACTCATTTACCCAAACTATTGCACATTCAGCATCGCCGTTATCCGGTTTCCAAATATTATTTGGATCATTTTTTAACGGATTACGAACCCCTATCATGATTGTTTTTACTCCTTGAAAATTAGGGTTTCCTTTTACCTTTATTTTTCTATTCGGATTTTTCGGGTCTATTTCTGAATATTCAACGACATATGAAACCCCTGTAGCCCCGTTTTCAATTTTTTGATTTCGTTCCTTTTTCAAATTTAAAAAGTCGTCAAAAACAATTTCCACATTGTTATTAGCGGGCCATATATCATCTGCGACGGTGGAATACCACTGCGTTACGTCCATTGGAAGTTCGTACTCGTAATAGTTCTCTACGAAGTCTGTACCTAACCTTACAAACATGGTTAAATCTTTATTCTTCAATGTGTTTGGTTTCACTTCTTCTGCGTGAACAAACATTTTTAATTTTTTGTACGTTCTCACGTCAAATTGAACATTTTTGTAGGCCGCTCGTGCATCACCATCTTGAAGCCCACAAATTTCCATGGATAAAGATTGCTCATTTAATTGACGTTGATATACTTGTGAAGGATCAATTTCTCTCACAATTCCTGGGGGAATTTCATATTTCACAGGAGAGCGTTGATCGTTTTCTTCAACGTTAACGGCACCAATATTAAACGTGGTTAAATTTGGATCTGTTTGAACACTCAACCCAGGTTGATTTAAATCCAATTGATATCTTCTCCACTCTCCTCTTAGTAACTCTAAACGGGCAAATCGAAGGACAACTTCTTCATCAAAATCCTTCAAGAATAAGCGCATAAAACGAATAGACCTAAAGTCTTGAATTCCATTAACCCGTTTATCATATCCCACTAGAGGAACTTTAAATTGGTACCATTTTTCTGTTTTATTCCCGTTTTGATATGTTTGAACATTCGTAATAAAATTCTTACCAACCTGCATATCAGCCGGACGTAAACTTAATTTATATTGAAAATAACTTTCTGTTTCCGATAAATTATTGTCTTGATTGATGTCTTCAATATCTGGCTGATTCGTTGCTTGTGTTGGGTATCCATCGGTATTAGCTGTGTCAGACATTTCCCTTGTGGGCGAATTGCCCTCCATTCCATTATACCTTTTATATCGTTCTAGAATATTCGCGGTTTGGCTATCATAATTATCATCCAGATAATAATTGTAATTATCATTTGAAACGTCAGCAAGTATTCTATCCTTTGTATCTTGTGATAAATCCGGTGTAGTTTGTACCCAGTTAACAAAATCAACATATGACACCTTTTCCTCTACTGATTTCCAACCATCCAACCCAACATCTTGATTTAATCGCGATGCAGGATCCATATCAAATGCATTAACAACCACTTGTTGTGTCGAAACCTTAGACCAAGAGGTAGTGTCTAAGATATCCGTAGCAGCAACTCCTAAAGGAGGCAACCCATTTTCAAAACTTTTTCTTGAATCTGGTAAGATGTCCTCTGAAATATTTCCTAGATTAATATAGAAATCTCCCCCCGTATGCATGGAGTTAGGGTTTGCATTTTCAGCATCATCATTAAATGGATCTAAGACCCAAAACTGTATGAATTCTATATTTGCCAACTCAAAATCATTGGTAGTTAAAGAACGCATAATTCCCCCCCAGCGGTTTTCAGGATTTGTAAATGTTCCGTCTGGATTGATAGCACTAGACTTTTCATAATTATACATTCCTCGTTCTTTCGGATAATAAGCTAAATCCAGAATCTGGATATTAGGAATGGAACCATATTGCATCTGCAAATTCGGGAAAATATCTACTTGATTTACCAAACGCATCCGGCTATCAGACAACATTTGAGGATTTTGTTTGATGTGTTGAGGCGTCAACGAATTACCTTGATAGAAAACCGGATCAATAACATACCAAGCCAATTTAGCTCGCTTATATCCTGCTGCTAGTGTTTTTGTTTGTGCCTCTGGAAACAAATCAGGTTGTCCTTGTGGAACCGAAGCCATGCGCCAAGAAGAAAATTGACGTAAATCTATCGCGCTCTGGGAAGCTTCAAAATCATCTACATAGGAAGTTCCATCTTTATTAATTGCCCTAGGTTGTCCAGGAATCAATCTAGCTACCTCTCCCGTAAAGGATAAAGTTGACATAGCACTAGTTGAAATCCCCGGCAATAAATCAACAAGCTTGGTTAAAAATGGGAGGTTGGTTTTGAAGGCTAAATCAGTACCAATCATTGTGTTTTTAAATGGTTCGCTTCCAATATCCACTTTTTGAGTAACCGGTCGCTCAAGCATTCTTAAAAATGTTGCGCCCACATTAAATTTATCACTCATGCGATAACTATACCTACCGCCCAACATGGATCTAGCTTGAAAACCAAAAACTGAATTACTTTCAATTGAAATTTTGATTGGAGTATTTGACTCCAAAATTCCAGTGTTCAATATTTTAACTCGACCTAAATTATAATCCACAGAGTAATCTAATCCTTCTGTTAATTTAATTCCACCAGCCGTTACAGTTACAGCACCTTGCGGAACGTTTAATGCATTTAACGGAATATCAGAAGTGATAGATGATTGATACTCTCCCTTAAAAGAAAATCGATTTTTCGCTGGAATTTGTTGCGCAGCCGTAATCGTTGAATCATATAATTCAGTATATACAACTTGATCGATCAATGTAGGAGCAATGCCCGCTGCCGCTAATTTTGACTGAAGGGTTTTACCGAATGGCTCAATCGATGAAAAATAAATTCGACCATTTTTTTTATTAATCGTACCTCCATTTTCCATTTTATTACCCGTGATAGTAAAAGGAACAAAATCAAAAACCCCATCACTGAATGGTTGATTGTTTTGATTCAATTTATCCATTTCCAACAAGGTCACAATTTGACGATCGTCCACTCCCGTCATAGGAAAATACGGAACGTTTACGGATGTTTCTCTGTTGTTGTATAAAATATCTATTTTAAAACCTGTTTGATCTACTTGAAATGCACCGATCGAATAAACATTTTTCATCATCAAATCCCAGACTTTATTTCTAGGATTAGTAATAGTTGGTTTCAATAATTTCAAGACCAAAGCTTCTTGTCCTTGTGCTCCATCTGTTGAAAGTTCTCCTACTTGATATGTTTCTCCATTATAGGTATACTCGTATGCTACAGCCAACACCTCATCATTATTCAAAGGCGTATTTAGAGATACATAACCCAATAATGCATTATAGGAATATTCTTGCTCTGTTAATTTTCGTGCATTTTCTACTTTTTCATAGTGAACAGCCTGTGTAAAAGGTCCAGGCGATGTAACTTGAGAAGCTAATGAAGTAACAGCATTCTGAAATGCCCGAATTTGTGGTTGGGATGAGGCCCACGCATACAAATTATTTGCTTCATTATCAGGCATAATTACCGGAGCATATCCGCCTGGGTTTCCTTGACAATTTTCAGGTTTTGCCTCCCCTAAATCTGCAAATGCAACGATGTTTCGGGTGTTTTCTGTATTATTGGTTCGATTCGTTAACCAAACTTCTATACGGGTAATGTAAGCTGTTGAATTAACGACAGGTAAGGTAGCCATCGCAGCATCATACGTGTCATGATGGTATAAATTTAAAAAGTAATGGCGATTTGCTTCGTATTTATCAGCACCCAATTCAAACTTTTGAACTTGAGATTTTCCGGTAATATTAATTTCTTGTCTTTTCCCTTTTGAGGTGGCAGCAAACAAATCCCAGTAAGACCGACCAAACTTTAATTGTGCTTTGGCACCAAATAAGGTAGAAGACCCTTGAATTAAAGAGGTTGGCGAATCAAAAGTAATTTGACCTAGCGCTATTTTTTGTAAAATTTGATCTTCATTTCCTGTATGCTCCAGTTTTGAAATATTATCAAAATCAAAAGCAGCTTGTGTATTATAACTTGTATTTATTTTAAGTTTAGAACCAATTTGTCCGACCAAATTCATTTGAATTTGTTGATTAAAATCAAACCGAGTAATTTGTCTTTGTCGAAGGGGCAATATTGGATTGTCATATCGAGAATAATTAGCTCCCATGGAAATCTCAACTTGTCCTTGTGGGCGCAATACTATTTCATTTCCACCAAAAAAGTCAGCAAATAATTTACTTCCTACTTTGATAGGAAGTTCAAAAGGCCTACCTTTTTCCGTTTGTTCTTCAATCTTTTTTTGCCAATTTAATGTAGTTGATTTTTTGCGTTCATATTCCAAATACTCATCCAATGTCATCATAGATGGATACCTGTAATATAACCCATTACTCATACGTTCAGTAAAAATATACTTTCCGGTAACTGGATCATAAACTACCGATTGTTCAACAGAACTAGGGTCTCCAAAATCAAAACTTTGAGGGATATTCAGCGTTGGATCAAGCGGATTAGAAATAGGGTATTGAAGCGTTGTATCTTGGGCATTCAAACCAAAGTAGACAAATAATAAGTGTGATAATACCACCCACTTTATAAAAGACTTCTTATCAATTGTTTTCCGATTCAATGTTACAATAATTTTAATGCTCCTTTAATTAATTCTTCCAAAGATTCTTGACCTGTTGTCAATTTATCCAACACCTTGTCTACTGATTTTTTATCAAAACCTAAAGAAACTAAAGCGTTTAACGCATCAAATCGAATTGTATTGTGAGTCACCGATACATTTTCGCTTGAAACATTCATTTTTAACACTTTGTCTTTTAAGTCAATAATTACTCGTTGAGCTGTTTTTGCTCCAATTCCTTTAATACTTTGAATTGTTCGAACGTCCTCTGTTTGAATAGCATTCGCAACATCTTCCGGTGTCAAGGACGAGAGCATTATCATAGCTGTATTAGGACCTATTCCAGAAACGCTAACCAAATGATTAAACATTTCTCTTTCTTCTTTTGTATAAAAACCATACAACAAATGAGCGTCTTCTCGAACAATTAACTTAGTAAAAATCTTGATCGCTTCATCCGAACCTAGGGCAGAAAAAGTATTAAGTGATATTCTTACTTCATAGCCAACTCCCCCACAATCAATAATAATTTCGGTGGGTGTTTTTTCGACTAATCTTCCTGTCAACTGTCCGATCATGCTTACTTATTTTGTGCGTCTATTACTGCAATTTTCACCATGTTCACGATTTCTCGAACCGAACTTCCCAACTGCAAAATATGAATGGGTTTTTTTAAGCCTATTAAAATTGGACCTATGGCATCCGCATCTGTTGTTTGCTGTAATAATTTATATGCAATATTTCCAGCTGATAAATTCGGGAATATCAAGGTGTTTACTTCCTTATTTGCCAATTGGGAGAAAGAGAATTTTTCATTCATCATATCCTTATTCAACGCAAAATTTGCTTGCATTTCTCCGTCAACAATTAAGGTTGGATGATTTTCATGTAACAATTGAACTGCTTTAGCCATTTTTTCAGAATCCTCACCTGGCGACGATCCAAAATTGGAATAGCTCAACAAGGCTATTCGAGGGGTCATTTTCAATTTTCGAATTGTTTTAGCAACATTAACTGTAATTTCAGCTATTTGTTCGGCTGTTGGGTTCAGATTTACCGTCGTGTCAGCTAAAAACAAAGGACCTTTTTTTGTGATGAGAATATACATTCCCGCAACAACATTCACGTCTTTTTGCAATCCTATGGTTTGTAGCGCGGGTTTGATGGAAGAGCGGTAACTTCTTGTGACACCTGTAATCATGGCATCAGCATCTCCTTGATCTACCATCATGGAACCAAAATAATTGCGTTCACGCATAATTTGAAGCGCCTCAAATTCTGTAAATCCTTTGCGTTTGCGTTTTTCAAAGAAAGCCTTACCATAAACTCCTCTTCTGATTTCTTCCTCTTCCGATTTCGGATCAACGATTATTTTCTCAGGAAGTTCAATACCATATTCTTTAATTAACGCTTCAATTCGTTTCTTTTTTCCTAATAATATTGGGAACGCACACCCTTCCTCAAAAGCTACTTGCGCAGCCTTCAACGTTTGAATATTATCTCCTTCAGCAAAGACAACTTTTTTAGGGTTGGATTGAGCCTTGGTCGTAATATTTCGAATAAGTTTATTATCAAGACCTAAGCGGCTTTTCAAAATTGATTCATATTCATCCCAATCCAAAATTGGATTTTTGGCAACCCCTGAATCCATGGCGGCTTTTGCAACAGCAGGAGCAACATAATGAATTAAACGTGGATCAAGTGGCTTTGGAATAATTTGTTCTCTACCAAAAGAAATGTTCTTTTCACCATATGCTTGAATTACCTCTTCGGGTATAGTTTCCTTAGCTAAGGCAGCTATCGCTTTTACAGCTGCAAGTTTCATTTCCTCATTAATGGTTGTTGCCCGAACATCCAATGCGCCCCTGAAAATAAACGGAAAACCTAATACATTATTCACTTGATTAGGATGGTCCGAACGTCCCGTTGCAAGAATAATATCTTTTCTAACTGAGGTTGCGTCCTTGTATGAAATCTCGGGTTCAGGATTGGCTAATGCAAACACAATCGGATCTTTAGCCATCACAGCAATCATATCTTTGGAAACCAAACCGGCTCTTGACAATCCTAAAAACACATCGGCATCTTTAAATGCATCTTCAAAAGAAACATCCGATTCATGCTGAGCAAAGAACAATTTATAGTCGTCTAAATTAGATCTATTTTTAGATAGCAACCCTTTAGAATCAAACATGAAAATATTGGATAATTTGGCTCCTAAAGAATGATATAATTTAGCACAAGACATGGCAGATGCTCCCGCGCCAGAAACAACTATTTTTACTTCTTCAATTTTTTTCCCTGCTAATTCCAAAGCGTTAATCAAAGCGGCGGAAGAAATAATAGCCGTTCCATGCTGATCATCGTGCATGATAGGAATATCCAATTCAGCTTTTAACCTTCTTTCTATTTCAAATGCCTCTGGAGCTTTAATGTCCTCTAGATTAATTCCTCCAAATGTTGGAGCAATCGCTTTTACCGTTTGAATGAATAATTCAGGGTCATTTGCATCAATTTCGATATCAAACACATCAATATCAGCAAAAATTTTAAATAACAAGCCTTTTCCTTCCATTACGGGCTTTGACGCTTCCGGGCCAATATCGCCTAAACCCAATACAGCTGTACCATTTGTAATTACCGCTACAAGGTTTGATTTACTCGTGTATTTATATACATCATCTTTATTTTCAGCAATTTTTAAACATGGCTCAGCTACCCCAGGTGAATAAGCAAGTGACAAATCTCGTTGAGATGCGTATGGTTTTGTAGGAACTACTTCTATTTTTCCCGGTTTACCCATTGAATGGTAATCCAGTGCTTCTTGTTTTCTAACTTTTGACATTCCGTTTTTTTGTGGGGGGTAAAGATACAAAATGAATAGGACTTTTTTTAGTGTTCCTAAAAGTGATTTTTTTTCTTCTTTATCATCGTAATTGTGTATCCATTTGTATAAAATCGAAGTTTTTTTGTGTTAATTTATTTTTATCTATTTGTCTGATTTTAAACAATATAACCGTTTTTAATCACTTATAAACGAATAATAATCGACAACAAATAATTAATAACCAAATAAAAAAAGAGCGTGAAGGAAACTTTGCAAAGTCAATTCGAAACAAAACGATGTAGGACAACACAATTTTTATCAACTCTTAATTTATACAACATGAATGCACTAAGAAACAAAGTGAGTATGATCGGTAGACTGGGCGCCAATCCAGAAGTAGTAACATTTGAATCAGGGAAAACACTTGCCCGATTTACGTTAGCAACAAATGAATCCTTTAAGGTAAATGGTGTGTGGCAAGAACAAACACAATGGCACACCATAAATGGCTGGGGAAAAGTAGCGCAACGAATGCAAAAAAGCCTTCACAAAGGACAAGAGATTATGCTTGAGGGTCGCCTAGTAAATCAAAACTATGAAACAAAGGCAGGCGAAAAACGCTACTCAACATTAATAGAAGTAACTGAATTTTTGGTTCTTAAACCAAACACAGAAATTGCTAAAGAAAAATCATTCCAAGAATCAAAAAACAACTAATTATAAAAAACATGAATTACGTTAATCTAATAGGAAAAGCACGATCTGCCGCACAATTTATTGAACTTGATAATGGAAGAAAAGTAGCAAAATTCACCTTATCCACCAAAGAAACCTATTTCGACGAAAAAGGGAAATCAAAATCACGAGACACTTGGCATACCCTAACTGCTTGGGGAAGATGGGTAAAAGTGTTGGAAGAAATTGAACTTAAAGGTACAAACCTAGCAATTGAAGGAAAAATTGTAAGCCGATTTTATAAAGCGGGCGGTGTACCAAAATTAATTTCAGAAATAGAAATCAACGACCTAACCTTAATACCAAATAAATACTAACTAAATAAAAAAAACAAAAATGACTACAGTAAGAAATCACATCACACTCATTGGTAACATTGGATCAACTGCTCAAATAACAAAATTTGAAAACGGAAAACGAATTGCACGTTTTAACCTAGCAACAGACAACACGTATAGAAGCAATAACGGAAAATTCAAAAAAGAAGTTGAATGGCATAGAGTATTTGCTTGGGGAAACTTGGCAGAATTCATTGAAAAATATAGTGAAAAAGGAAAAAAAGTGGCGATACACGGCAGACTTGTAAATCGCTCGTACTTAACTCAAACAGGAATAAAAAAGAATATTACTGAAGTAGAGCTAAGACAAATAATCGGTTTATAAAAACCAAACGATTAACAAAAAAAGCAGCCCATCAAACAGGCTGCTTTTTTTCATTAAAATATGTTTTTTGGCGAAGAAAAATTAATATCACTCCTGAAGTGATAACCGCATCTGCTACATTCCAGATAGCAGGAAAAACTTCGTTTCCTCCAATAACAGGAACCCATGCCGGCCAGAACGCCTGGAATTTAAACATGTCAACTACATTTCCCATTAAAAATCCAGTATTTCTAACTTCACGTTTAAAACCAAAACAATCTGCAAAAACACCAGATCCTTCCATTCCATTATAAGGCATACAAGGATCAAAAGTAAAATACAAATCATAAAACATAGAGTCTATCAAATTCCCTGTTGCACCAGCCAAAACCAATCCAATGGCAATTAAAAACTCTGTCTTTGCTCCTTTTTTTGCCTGTTTATACCAATAAATAGAAATACCGGTAATTGCTGCGATACGGAACATGCTTAAGGCTAACTTGTGCCATACTTTAGAACCAAAGGTAGTTCCAAAAGCCATTCCTGGATTTTCAATATATTCCAACACAAACCAATCTCCGAAAACATTTACTGTCTCCCCAGGAAAAAACTGAGTTTTAATATAAATCTTTACAAATTGATCTATCAACAATACAGCTAATACAATCGATCCAACAATAAACAACTGTTTCTTCACGCTTTATTTTGTTTGTGCATTTTTAGCATCAACACCCATTGTAGCATGAGGAACTAATCTTAAGCGCTCTTTGGGAATTAGCTTTCCAGTTATTCTACAAATACCGTAAGTTTTATTTTCAATACGGATTAATGCGTTTTGTAGATTTTGAATAAACTTTTCCTGGCGAGCTGCTAGTTGAGCAACTTCTTCGCGCGAAAGAGTTTCTGATCCATCTTCCATCATATTGAACGTTCGACCCGTATCATCCGTACCGTGATCGTCACTGTGGGAAAGAGAACCTATCAGTAATGCATAATGTTCTTGTGCCTCTTTTAGTTTCATGTTTATTAATTCTTTAAATTCAACTAATTCAGCATCCGAATATTTATTTTTTTCTTGACTCATTGTAATTATTTTAACCAATTAGAACTATTGAATATCCAAGTTTAGTACAAATATAAATTAAAAAACAGAACATTAAACCGCACGTAATATTGTTGTAAAAAAGAAATAACCGACAAAAAGAGTAACTTCGCTTCATGATTCGGTTTTTTGTTGAATATAGAATAATTTGGTTCTTTTTAGGACCCCTTTTATTACTTGTTTTTCATCTTTTAAATTTTTTAACCGGTTCTTTAGAGGTTCCAAATCAACTCGACTTAGGACTTTTCGGTGAACTTAGCCTCAATTCTCCTCTATTATCTCGATTTCTTGCCGGGCTAATGGTTCTATTAAATGCATTAAATCTCACAAGGATATTTAATGAGAATGAGTTTTATGATAAATCCATCTATTCTACTGGTTTTTTGTATTGTGTATTCATGAGTTTGTTTCATAGTTTTTATCATTTTAGCTCCGTATTAATTGTACACTCACTGCTAATTATTGTTTTAAGAGAGGTACTATTATTGAAACAACAGGAAGGAGATCAAAAACATGTTTTTAATGGGGCGCTGATATTAGGATTATGCATCTGCATTCACCCACCAGCTGTTGTTTATGCTATCCCTTTTTTAATCGCCGTGTGGAATCTGAAAGTAATTCAATTGAGAGATCTTTTATTAATTCTTGTTGGGCTTATTATTCCATTTATTTATGTCGGATCCTATTATTTTTTAAATCACGAAGTAATAATAATCGATCTTTTTAATGCTCCTTCGAAGTGGAAAATGATTGTGTTTGATTTGCTTTTTGTACTTATTGTTTTGTCATTTTTATTCTTAATTTCCTTCGTAAGCTTGCGATCAAACACGATTAAATCTACGTTGCGGCTTCGTAAAATGATGGTTCCCGTTTGGGGTTTTTTTATATTAGGTAGCTTTTTTGGTATCTATGATTTGTTCTTTTTTGGTCAAGTTGATCGAATTTCATTCGTGTTAATATCACTGCCTATATTCGTTAATTACGCCTTAGTCAATCGAAATTATAGGCTTTTTGCAGGAATCCTTTTTTATATTGCATTAAGCTATTCATTGGTTAAATTTTTTACCGTGCTTCCTTTTGGGTAGCTATAATTTTAATTACCTTTGATTCGGTGATTTTTATCCTTTTAAAATAAGAAAAATGAAATTCGGTGTAGTAACCTTCCCTGGGTCAAATTGCGACCAAGATATGATTGATGTTCTTCATGACCAATTAAAACAACCGGTAGTAAATTTATGGCATAAAGATACGTCAACACAAGGGGTTGATTTTATCATTTTACCAGGAGGCTTTTCTTACGGGGATTATCTTCGATCTGGCGCTATTGCTCGTTTTTCTCCTATCATGGACGAAGTAATTAAGCATGCTCAAAGAGGAGGATATGTGATGGGGATTTGTAATGGGTTTCAAATTTTAACCGAAACAGGATTAGTAGAGGGAGCTCTTTTACATAATAGTAATCAGCGCTTTATCTGCAAAAATGTTCACCTTAAGCCTATTTCGAAAACGGCTGCTATTTCAATTGACCTTCAAAATTCGGCGTATAAAATACCTATTGCACACGGCGAGGGCCGATATTTTACGGATGAAAAAACATTAAAATCATTAGAAGATAACGATCAGATTCTTTTTCAATATTGTGATGAAAACGGTGTTGTATCTGCAGAATCAAATCCAAATGGCTCATTAAACAACATTGCTGGAATTACTAATAAAACGAAAAATGTATTCGGTATGATGCCCCATCCAGAAAGAGCTGCGGATAGCATTTTAAATAATGTTGACGGCATCAACTTATTTCATTCCTTATTAAACCATTGTTAAACAACACGTATTTTAAATGAGAGTATTATTGCTTGGATCTGGCGGACGCGAACATGCCTTAGCATGGAAAATTGCACAAAGCTCTATTTTAGATGCGCTTTTTATTGCTCCAGGAAATGCTGGAACTCGGAATTTTGGTAAAAATGTTGCTCTCTCCTTAACCGATTTTAATGGAATAAAAGATTTTGTTCTTCAAAACCAAATTGAAATGGTCGTTGTAGGACCTGAAGAACCGTTGGTAAATGGGATTCATGACTTTTTTTTAGCAGATGATTTTCTTCGCAAAATACCGGTTATTGGACCTCAGAAAGAGGCGGCTCAATTAGAAGGAAGTAAAGATTACGCTAAAGAATTTATGTATCGGCACTCTATTCCGACAGCTAAATATGGCACATTTACCAAGGAAACCTTAGACCAAGGGCTCTTGTTCTTAGAAAAAATGAAAGCGCCATATGTGTTGAAAGCTGATGGTTTGGCGGCAGGAAAAGGTGTTCTTATCCTAGAAACACTTGAAGAAGCTAAACGTGAACTATATAACATTTTGTCTGACAACAAGTTTGGAATAGCGGGTGCTAAGGTGGTAATAGAACAGTTTTTATCGGGAATTGAATTATCTGTTTTTGTGCTAACTGATGGAGATTCATTTAAAATCTTGCCTGAAGCAAAAGACTACAAGCGAGTTGGAGAAAAAGATACCGGTTTAAATACAGGGGGAATGGGTGCGGTTTCTCCGGTACCATTTGCTCAAGGAGCTTTTTTAGACAAGGTAACAAACCAAATTATTATTCCTACCATTAAAGGTTTAAAAAATGATAATATCCCTTATAAAGGATTTATTTTCTTTGGGTTAATCAACGTCAAAGGAGAGCCTTATGTGATTGAATATAACTGTCGCATGGGTGATCCTGAAACAGAGGTAGTGATTCCAAGATTGAAATCAGATATTTTAGACCTTTTTGAAGGGATAGCAACCAACACGCTTTCGGAAAGGGATATTCAATTTTTCGAACAAAGTGCTGCAACTGTAATGATGGTATCTGGTGGATACCCGAATGAATATAAATCGGGCTTACCAATATATGGATTGAACAGCGTAACAGATAGCTTAGTTTTTCATGCAGGAACAACAGCAGACGGACCTTCTATTAATACGGCCGGAGGCAGAGTCTTGACCGTTACATCTTACGGGAAAAACTTGGAAATAGCATTAGCAAAATCGTACGATAACGTTCAAAAAATTTCATTTGATGGCGCTTATTACCGAAAAGATATTGGTTTTGATGTAGTTAACTAACTCGAAACTTAATGAGTACCGAAAGCACCAACCTATTAATAATTTTATTTTCACTTGCTTTTTCTGCATTCTTTTCTGGAATGGAATTAGCCTATCTTTCCTCTAATAGACTTAAAGTAGAACTAGACAAAACGAAAGGCACAATTAGTAGTAAAATTATTGGGGTATTTTATTCAAGCGAATCCAATATGATTACCATGTTGTTGTTGGGTAATAACATCTCATTGGTTTTGTTTGGGCTTGCATCTTCTGAAATATTAAGTCCAATTGTAAGTGATTATGTCAGTAATAATGGATTAGTCTTAGTAATTCAAACCGTTTTATCTACCCTATTAGTCTTATTTGTTGCTGAGTTTTTACCGAAAGCTTTGGTACAAATTAACCCCAATCGATTTTTACAATTGGGTTCCGGTTTTCTTTTCTTGATGTATATTCTTCTTTATCTTCCATCTCAATTCATCTTGTTTTTAAGCGGGTCTTTACTTCGATTAACCGGAGCGAAATTAGAAAAGAATGAAAAGATTTTTAGCAAAGTAGATTTAGAACATTTCGTTCATGAAATACATGCTAAAATGTCTTCTGAAGAACACTTTGGAAATGAAATTCAAATTCTTCAAAATGCACTCGATTTTTCTAATGTAAAGGCGAGAGATTGTATGATTCCAAGAACAGAGATTGTTTCTGTTGATGTGGATGAGTCCATCGATGTACTTACCAATTTGTTTATTAAAACAGGTTTATCGAAAATCGTTGTGTATCGCAATACAATAGACAATATAATCGGATATGTGCATTCATTTGAAATGTTCAAAAAACCCAAAACGATTAAGCAAATTCTAATGCCTATTTCGTTTGTTCCTGAAGCAATTCCTGGAAGTGAAATTTTAGAACAATTCACTAAACAAGCAGGGAACATTGCTGTTGTGGTTGATGAATATGGCGGAACCGCAGGACTAATCACAATTGAGGATGTAATTGAAGAAATATTTGGAGAAATAGAGGATGAGCACGATAAAGATGACTGGTTGGAACAAAAAATAAGCGACACTGAATATCTTTTTTCGGCTCGTGTGGAAATAGATTATTTGAATAAAACTTTTGAATTAGGATTTCCAGAATCGGAGGCCTATGAAACATTAGGAGGATTGATAATTCAGGAACTTGAAACGATTCCTGAAGAAGGTGAAAAAATCCACATTAAAAACAAAGTGATTTATGTTGAAAAAGTAAGCGATCGAAAAATCGAACTAGTGCGCATAAAAATTAATTCATGATCAGTAGGATTACAATCACATTTGTCCTGATTTTTACAATTTCAATTACTGGAAACACCCAATTTCGTACATCCTTTTTTCTAGACAATAAACTCAAAGAAATATCTGGGCTTGAATGTATAGGTGATAGTATTCTGTTGGCGCATAATGATGGGGGTAATGTTCCAGCAATTTATGTATTAAACTTGAGGGGTGAAATAATTAAAGAGTGCTTGATATACAATGCAAAGAACACAGATTGGGAAGATATAACAAAAGATACTAATGGCAATATCTATATCGCAGACATCGGTAACAACGAGAACAAACGAAAAAAAGTAAGAATACTAAAAATATCCTTAAACGAAATACTTTTAAAAGATTCTACCTCGGCTGAAATCTTTCCATTTTCCTATCCAGAACAAACGGAGTATCCAGCATTGCCAACAGCACGTTATTTTGATGCCGAAAGTCTTGTTTATCTAAACGATAGTTTATGGATTTTTACTAAGTGTAGAACAACTCCTTTTGACGGTAAGTGTTTTGTTTATGCTATACCTGCTCAAAATTTACCCCTTGGCAATTGGAAAAAAACGAGCGAAATAATACCCGGAACAAAAAGCTGGACAAAAGATTCATTCACGGCCGCAACAAGCTATAACGAATTGTTTTTATGCTTGACATATAATAGGCTAATTTATTATTCTAGACACGGTGAAACGCTTTTAAAAACAAAATCTAAGCGTTTTAATAAGTACAAACAACGAGAATCCGTTGCGGTTACCTCTACCGGTACAGTTTATATAGCAAATGAAGGCCATTGGCTATTTGGTCAACAAGAACTTAGAAGATATAAGCCATGAATAAACTTAAACTTGACTCATTTGATGCAGTGATTTTTGACATGGATGGTGTACTAGTTGACTCAGAACCATTATGGAAAATAGCTATGCAAGAGGTCTTTGATTCTCTAGGTTCAAAACTTACGAAAACAGATTTCCAAAAAACGGTTGGTATGCGTATTGACCAAGTCATTCATTTTTGGAAAGAAATTGAAAACTGGCAAGAAACAGTTTATTCTATTGAAAATCAAATAATTAACAAAATGTTGTCTTTGATTGAGGAGGAGGGTAAATTGCTTCCTGGTGTTAAAGATACTTTATTACATATTAAAGAATATAAAAAAATAGGTCTTGCCAGCTCATCTCCAAAGAGATTAATAGATGCCGTTTTAGAAAAAACAAATATTGAATCTTTATTTGATGGAGTATTTTCCGCAGAACATGAATTGTACGGTAAACCACACCCAGCAGTCTACCTAACAGCAGCGAACAAAATCGGAGTTTCACCATCTTCTTGCCTTGTAATTGAAGATTCACTAAATGGTATAATTGCAGGGAAAGCTGCAAATATGACTGTTATATGCATTCCTGAAAAAACGCACTTGGTTAATCCAAAGCTCTCTTTAGCAGATCATCAATTTGATTCTATGCAATCATTATATAATTATTTAATAGCTGATTAAAGTCAATATTTTAATTGATTCATCTCTTTTTTTTCCTGATTCAATCTTTTGATCTTTGTTTAAAATAAGAACATGGAAAACAAAATGCTCATTTACAACCAACATGAAGAAAATACTTCTTGGATTTCTGGATTAACATTTTATCAAGAAGATTTGCTTTTTTTAGAAAAACAATTAGCCGAGGTTGCTAATAAATATACGAATACCGACGTATTGTCTCAAGTAGAACACTATCAAAATCAATTTATCATCCAAAGAAATAATATGGATGAAATTCTTCACTCCATAAAAATAAATGAAGATAAACTAATTGCTGAAGTAAATAAAAACCCGATCGCTGTTGACCATAGATCAACGCCTTATCACAATGAGGAAAAAGAACTTTATATTTCATTTGAAAAATCTTTCAAACAATTGAGGTCTGAATTTATTTCTTTTTTAGCTAAATGGATGTAGTATAATGTTTCACGTGAAACATTAACGACCAAGATGTATCAACAATACTGAAATATCGCTAGGTGAAACACCCGAAATTCTAGCAGCTTGGCCAATTGTTGCAGGCTGAATAGACATCAGTTTTTGTTTTGCTTCTATGCTAATACTCTTAATAGTTGTATAATCAAGGGTAGCAGGAATTGTCAATGATTCAAGCCTATCCAATTTTAATGCATGTTCTTGTTCCCTCTCAATATAGCCAGTATATTTAACTTGGATTTCAGCTTGTTCAATGCTATCATCCTGACATGAATTTGCTAATGAAGAGAGATCATCTGATATGGATATTAAATCACTCATTTCAATATGAGGGCGCGCTAAAATGGATATTAGTTTTATTTGTTGATTAACCTCAGCACTATCCTTCTGTGCTAACAATGGATTTATTTCCTTAGGTGTAATCCCTGTTTTACGCAATACATTTAATAAATCATTGGTTTGATTTACCTTTTCTTGAACACGATTTAATTCATTTTCTCCGTTCAGACCCAAACGATATCCTAGTTCTGTTAGACGTATATCAGCATTGTCCTGCCTTAATAAAATTCTATATTCCGCCCGACTGGTAAACATCCTATAGGGCTCTTCTGTACCTTTTGTTATCAAGTCATCAATTAATACTCCAATGTATGCTTCACTTCTTTTTAAAATAAAAGGTGTTTCACCATTAATTTTCAAATGGGCATTTATTCCTGCCATCAAACCTTGACAACCAGCTTCTTCATAACCAGTAGTTCCATTGATTTGACCAGCAAAATACAAATTGGAAATAATCTTTGTTTCCAACGTGTGCTTTAACTGAGTAGGAGGGAAGTAGTCATATTCTATTGCATAACCGGGTCTAAACATTTTAGCTTGCTCAAAACCAGGAATTGTTCTCATTGCAGCTAATTGCACTTCTTCAGGTAAGGATGTACTAAAACCATTTACGTATATTTCAACCGTATTCCACCCCTCTGGTTCTACAAAGATTTGATGTCTATCCCGATCCGCAAATCGGTTAATCTTATCCTCTATACTTGGGCAATAACGCGGACCAGTACTTTGTATAGCACCATTAAACATAGGAGAGCGATCAAAACCAGTTCGCAGCAAATCATGTGTTTGCGTATTTGTATACGTTATAAAACAACTACGTTGAGTAGCTAACGCTTTTGTGTTAGAAAAACTAAACTTAGACGGATTTTCATCACCTAATTGTTCTTCCATAATCTCATAATTTAAAGAACGACCATCAACACGTGGCGGAGTTCCCGTTTTCATTCGACCAGCAACAAAACCATAATTTAGTAAATCTTCCGTAATACCCGTTGATGCTTTTTCAGCAGCACGACCACCACCAAACTGTTTTTCACCAAGATGAATTAATCCATTTAAAAAAGTGCCATTAGTTAAAACAACAGACCTTGCAAAAATATCAATTCCTAAAGATGTTTTAATACCTTTAACTACATCGCCTTCTATAATCAATCCATTACAGGTGTCTTGCCAAAAATCAACATTCTCATTTCTCTCGAGTAACAAACGCCATTCCTCCGCAAATTTCATGCGGTCATTCTGAGTTCTTGGGGACCACATAGCGGGACCTTTAGAACGATTAAGCATTCTAAACTGAATTGCGCTTTTATCGCTAACAATCCCAGAACCACCGCCTAATGCATCTATTTCACGAACAATTTGACCTTTAGCAACGCCTCCCATAGCTGGATTACAACTCATCTGAGCAATGGTATTCATGTTCATTGTCACCAATAACACCTTACTACCCATCTTAGCAGCAGCATTAGCAGCTTCACAACCAGCATGACCTGCACCAACAACTATAACATCATAAACCTGTAACATACTCATTGTTTCACGTGGAACAATTAATTTAAATATTTATTTTCAAGAGCACGCATCAATTGCTCTTCCTCTTCTGTTTTATCCTTATAACCACATAAATGCAACACGCCATGAATCATAACACGATTCAATTCTATTAAAAAATCCGTGTGAAAGGTCAATGCATTTTCTCTAACTCTATCGATAGAAATAAACAGATCACCTGAAATTATGTTTGCTTCACAATAGTCAAAAGTGATAATATCCGTGTAATAATCATGATTCAAATGTTTCTGATTCATTTCCAAAAGATATCCATCGGTAACTAAAATTATCGTCACATCACCCAAAATAAAACCTTCCTCTTGAATTACATTCGTTAGAGACAAAATAAAAAATTCCGGCTTAAACACCGGAATTTCTATGTTAATTAATTCAAATTCAATCATTTAACAAAATATAAACTAACACTAGTACCAGACTCTTCAAATTCTACTTCATCAGATAAACTTTTCATAAGAAAAATACCTCGTCCATTTTCTTTCAATAGATTTTCGGGTGCTGTTGGATCTGGTAAGCTTGAAAAATCAAACCCTTTACCCTTATCTTTAACATTGAAACAAAATTCAGCAGGTTGATCACCCACAGAAACATCAACCGTAAGGTCCGTACTGAATTCATTACCATGTTGTATAGCGTTATTAACAGCCTCTGTTACGGCGATTAATACATTACCATAAGCATCTTCCTGAACACCTAAGTTTCCACAAACGCGATCAACTAAATTTTCCACGTCCACTAAGGCAGAAAAATCAGAGGGTATTTGAAGTGAATCAATTAATTTATATCCTTCTTTCATATATAACAACTAATTATTTCAAGTTGAAATACTGGTTCGCTTTGTCTTTATAATATTTTCTATATAAAGGATCGGCAGATCGAAGTATTTCAGTTTGTTTTAATTTTTCCTTGGTATACTCATCAAATCTGATTTTGTTACCAGAAAAATCATCTTTTCCACTTTTTGATTCTCTTTTTTCCTCAAAACCTCGATCCATTAATGCTTTTTCACTTTCTAAAAGTCTTGTTAATATTTGCTTTTGACGATTAATTAAATCAGAACTAAAACGCTTGTTTACTAATTCTTTTTCTTGTTTTTCTAACTCTTTTATCAATGGGTCAAGTTGATTCCCTTCTCCTTTACCTTCTTTATTTAATTGTTTTTTTAGCTGTTCTAACCGTTGCCTTATTGCGTTTTGTTCAGCTGCCATTTTAGAAATTTCTTTATTTCCCAAACCATTTAATTCACCTTCACCTTGTTTTCCTTCCGTTCCTCCTTTTCCTTTCTCACCCGGTTTTTGGCCACCTTCCTTTTGACCTTTTTGCATTTGTTCTAATTGCTTTTTAAGCATCTGTTTCATATCTTGAGAAGACATATTTTGTCCGGACTTAGGTCTTCCTTTTTTTCCTGGATTATTACATTGACCTGAGCCATCCATCATGCTTTGCATTTCTTGTTGCATGGACTGCAAACTTTCATTTAGTAATAAAGCTAGATTATTATAAGATGTCATTACCAATTGTTGGTGTTGATTTAAATCTCTTCTTCTATGTTCATCAATATCATCTACAGCTAAATCATGATTTTTATCAATGGTTGCCAATTCTGTATCGATGAAAGTAGCAATTTTAGGTTGGCGTTTTGCTAATGCCAATAAACTATCTTTTATTATTTTAGTATCATCAATAATACCCCGTTGTTGACGACCATATTTTTTATAAGCCGGATCAGTATCACTCACTTTCGAAAACTTATTCATTGTTTCTTCTTGAGTAAAACTCAGGGTAATTAAACTCTCTAAAATATTTCGTAATAAATCAATGTCTTCTTCCTGTTGTTGCTTGTTAGCGTCTTGTTGTTTTTTATCCAATTGTTCTGCTAATTTTTTCATTTCATCTGCCGCAGACTTTTGATTTTCACCAGCCTTTTTTTCTTTACCATTTTCTAATCCTTCTTTCGATTCTTTCATTTCATCAGAAATCTTTTCTTCCGATTTTTGAGTATCATCTAAATCCAAAGGTTTTTCCAACTTTTCATTTAACTTCTTTAATTCAGCTAATTCTTTTTTTAGATCTTCAAATTTTTTATTTAATTCTTCTTGCTTTTTAATTTCTTCTTCTTTGGATAATTTATCTCCCTCAATATCTTTTTTAAGCTGTTCTTGCTCTTTTGCAAGTTCTTTTAACTCTTTCTCTATATCATCTATTTTTTCGTTAACCTGGAGCTTCTTTAGCATTTCCAAACTACGATCTAACTGCTTTTTCATATCCTCTGCAGATTGATCTATCTTATCCATTTCTTTTTTAAGTTCTTGCTTATTGTTTTGCTCCATCATTTTCATTAGATCATCCAACAATTTTTTTAACTCATCATCCATGACTTCCTCCAATAGTTTCTCAATCATCTCTTGTTTCTCCAGTAATTCCTTATCCATTTCAGATAATTGATTTTTCTCTTGAATACTTTGGTCCATTTTTTCTTTTAACTGTTCCAATGACTCTTGTAAATTTTGCTGTTCCTTTTTTAATTCTTCCACCTTATTGAGTTTATCCCAATCAGTAGATTTAGAATTCATTATTTCTTTTTTTAACTTCTCTACTTTATTCTGAAAATCTTGTGTTTGCTTTATAATATCAGACATGTTTTTTTGCATCTCTGCCTGATCTGCTTCTCGCATATCGTTTAATTCCTCTAACGTGGGTAACTCATAGGTATAAGTTTGAGATTTCGTGTATTTACTACCATTTACCCCATCGTTGTCACCAACAATAAAATAATACTCTATTCGATCTTTCAATTGAACATTTTCTCTTCTAAAATCTACAGCAAAATCAAATCCTAATTGAGTTCCATTAACGGATTTAACTTGTAGTGTATTGGATTTTGATTTCCCATTAGCTGAAATAACCGTGTAAACAAATTTTAACGAGTTTAAACCGTAATCATCTGCTACTTGTCCTGAAAAATAACGAATTCCATCTTTTATTGAATCTGTAAATTCTTCTACCTGAATGGAAGGGAAAGCATCTTTTATTACCGACACTAAAAAGGTGGTTGAATCTATTTTATTGGTAAGGGCATTCTTAAATTGTATTTTTCCTTTGGAAGCTTCTTTAATCCCTTTTTGTATTTTAATTTGTTGACTCAAAAAACGTTGATTATTTCCATTAAATATAAAATCAATGTACTGCGTGTTTTTTGTTTCCACTAACCATTCAATAGTGGTACCTTCAGGAACAGTTAAGTCTCCCGCATTTTTAATTATTTCATTCGATTTTCCTAAATATTTTGGATAAGTTAAACGTGCCTCTAATTTTCCTATTACGGCTTTACCTATTACTTTTAATGTAAACTTAGTACTAGAAAATTCATTTCCTTGAACATAAAAATTAGAAGTACTTTTTACTTTTCTCATCCAACAAACAAACTCATTTTTTGCGGTTTTTTCCATTAGGAACTTACCACTTTCGTTGATTAAATATAGTTGATCCGGAAATTCACTTCCTTTCAATTGAATAATAACTTTATAATCTTGTCCTTCTTCTACTTGAAGGGTTGAGGAACGAAGATGAAATGTAAACGGCGCTTGTGGTTTATATTCTGAAGTGTAATTCAGTACGCGTTCAGAACCAACCAACACCCAGGAAGGTGCAAACAAATAAACAACAATAAATAAAATAAAAACAGGGATTAAATACTTTAAGTACTTCTTATTTTCCTTAAAATCTACAGCTTGTGAAAAAGATATTACATTCAATGAATCTGCTCTCTGTGACACACTCGCACGTAATAATTCAATATTACCTTCATTAGCATCTAATGCATCTTGTAATTGTAATGTATTTTTTAATCTATCAGAAACTTCAGGAAAAAATGATCCTATTATTTCTGCAGCTTGATATCTATTTATTCTTTTTCCAAAAGAAATTAATTTCAACATGGGAATTACTAAGTAATTTAGCAAAATTATTCCATTCACACTTAGGAAACCAAAAAAGAAAACTGCACGAACTTTTGGACTAAAATGCCCAAAATATTCCGTTATGGATGTGATTAAAAAAGAGAAAAGAAAAAAGGCTAGGAATAAAAGAATTCCTTTTAAAATTTGATTTTTATAAAATTTCCGAATGAAGGAATCAATCTGGGTAAGTAAGATTTGAAAAGCGTTCATAAACGGGTTTTGTAATTATCGATGTACTAAGTTAGTGTTTTACAAAAAAATCAAAGGTAATTTTGTTGTGAAAATCCTAATACCTAATAAATAATAAAATATTGATTTGAAATTTTTTAAAAATTCTTTTTACTATTATTATTAAGGTTGTTCATATGTGTACAACTAATTTACCTCATTTTTTAAATATGAGTTTTACATATTGTTAAAGCTTTATTAACATGTTATTAATTTATAAAAATTTGAAATACAGAAAGATATAGGTTTTTTTAATAACTGTAAAAATACTAGATGTGTAAAAGAAAACGCATTGTTAATAACTCAAATAGTGAATAGCGTGCTGAAAAGCGAACTAAAAATACTCCGTAACTAATTTGTTTTATTGCTATCTGTTCTTGTATATACAGGTTTTATTATTTAGCAAGAAAAACTTCTTAGTTGTTATTAACATGCTATCCATAGTTGAGATAAAAACACGTTTATAACAGAAAAAAGTAAATGAGTATCAATAAGGGTTTCATTTCTATAAAAAAATAAAAATGTCAGTAACTTGATTTAAATCTGAATAACTAATTAGTTTTGTCAAAAAAAAACATGAAAAAAATAATCCCTATTGGAAGCGATCACGCAGGTTTTGAATTAAAAGAGATTGTTATAAATTGGCTACGTGAACATGATTTTACACCAATAGATAAAGGTTGCTTTTCTACAGAAAGTGTTGATTATCCAGATTTTGGTCATGCTGTTGCGAATGAAGTTGAATCAGGAGTTGCAGAGCTAGGAATTGTAATCTGTGGAAGTGGAAACGGAATAAATATGTCCGTTAATAAACATGCAGGTATACGCGGGGCGTTATGTTGGGAACCGGAAATTGCGGCACTTGCTCGTCAACACAATAATGCTAACATTGTATCTATACCGGCACGGTTTATTTCGTCTGAAAAAGCAATTGAAATTATATCTATCTTTATTCAGACCGAATTCGAAGGGGGTAGACATCAAAAACGAGTGGAAAAAATAACTTTAAATTAAATAAACATGAGAAAAGTATTTTATTTGACAGCAGGATTAATGATTTTTTCTGCTTGTAACATGGCGGGTGAAGAGGACTATAAAAATGTAGCAAAAGATTTGTGTGATTGTACAGCCAAATCAAGCTCAGAAATTTCACCAGAGATGAGTAAAGCAATCGTAGAATCATCTAAATCGGGTAAAGATATTGAAGCTGTGATGAAGGCTAGGGCAGAGGCAGATCCAATGCTTGCGCTTAAAGATGCTGAAGGATTAATGAAGTATGCATCAGCTCTACAAAAATGTACGAAAGACTTAGAAGGAAAATACAAGGATTTACAAACCTTAGACAAGGATAAAGAAGTTCAAGATAAAATGCTAAAGGCTTTCGAAGAACAAAAAGGATGTGAATTGACTGCCGCCATGATGAAGTTAGGACTACAACAAGCATCAAAAAAGAAATAATAAATTGAATTGAAAAGCCCGCAATAGCGGGTTTTTTTAGTCATGTATTAAGAGGAGAAAAGAATGAAACTTTTGGTTGTACGTTTTAGCTCTATTGGTGACATCGTTCTTACCGAATCGGTTGTGCGTTGTTTAAAAGATCAAATACAGGGAGTTGAAATTCATTACTTAACAAAAATCAATTTTTTAGATTTAGTAAAACATAACCCAGCTATTAGTAAAGTACACGTTTTAAATAACGATTGGCCATCTTTAATTCAGTCACTGCGGATAGAAAAATTTGATTACATAATCGACTTGCACAATAATTTACGTACAAGAAAATTGAAATGGGCCTTAAAAAGCAAGAGTTTTTCTTACCCTAAAAGAAATGTTTCGAAGTATTTATATACTCGTTTGAAATTGAATTTTATTTCGAGCAACGAACATGTTGTAGATCGATATTTTGCTGCTGTTTCAGCTTTACATGTAACCTCAGACCATCAACCAAATCGTTTTTTCATTAACATTGAAAATAAAATTCAATTAGAAAAAATAGGATTGAAAACTAGGTCATACCTTGCTGTAGCTATTGGAGCGCAATTTAACACGAAAAAATTGCCAACAGAAAAATTGATTAGTATTTTAAAAAAGTGTACTGTCCCCATAATTTTACTTGGTAATGAACAAGAAGATTTGGACGCTCAAAACATTATCAATGCGCTGTCTTCGCAAAATATTCGTTCTTTTTGTGGGAAGTTAAATTTGTTACAATCGGCATCTCTAGTAGAACAAGCAGCGGTTTTACTTACTCATGATACAGGGTTAATGCATATTGCAGCTTGTTTTGAAACGCCAATTGTTACTATTTGGGGAAATACAACTCCGGCATTCGGAATGTCAGCATATACACCAACCCGAAAAACCCAATCTATTCAAATTGAAGTGGATGGATTATCTTGTAGGCCTTGTTCCAAAATTGGATATCAAACTTGTCCTAAACGACATTTTGCTTGTATGAATAATCAAGATGAAATGCGAATAAGCGCAGAAATTATGAAAAGAATTAAAGCTTAATTCTCTTTTTTACGTGTTGTGCGTTGTTCAATTCTTTTCTCGAATTTTTCTCCTTTAAAAATGCGTTGAACAAAAATACCCGGTGTGTGAATTGAATTTGGATCTAATTCACCAGCAGGAACTAATTCTTCTACTTCAGCCACTGTAATTTTTCCGGCCATAGCCATCATGGGATTGAAATTTCGGGCTGTAGCTTTGTATATTAAGTTACCCTCAGTGTCCCCCTTCCAAGCTTTTACGATTGCAAAATCAGCGGTCAAGGCGGTTTCTAAAATGTGTGGCTTCCCATTGTATATTCTTACTTCTTTTCCGTCTGCTACTTCTGTTCCGTATCCAGCGGGGGTAAAAAAAGCGGGTATTCCTGCTCCACCAGCTCTACATCTTTCAGCCAATGAACCTTGAGGAATTAAATCCACTTCAAGTTCTCCAGAAAGCATTTGTCGTTCAAACTCATCATTCTCCCCTACATAGGAGCTAATCATTTTTTTGACTTGTTTATGTTGCAATAACAACCCAAGACCAAAATCATCAACACCAGCATTATTAGAAATACAAGTAAGATTTTTAGTTCCTAGTTTTACTAATTCAGCAATGGAGTTTTCAGGTATTCCACACAAACCAAATCCACCAACCATAAGTGTCATACCATCTTGAACACCTTCTAATGCTTTCTCAACATTTTCAACAACTTTATTCATAAATCAAATACCAAATGGATTTTCATTTTTAAATTCTCTTCCTCCTTTTTCTTCCCCTTTACATGCATATTTATCCTTGTCATAGTTAGGGGGTTCTGGGAAATCATCTGTAGATATACCAATTTTAGGGTCTGCATATACTTTATTCATGTAATATCCCCAGATTGGAAGTGCTAATGTTGCCCCTTGAGCGAGACCGGTATATTCTATACGAACACCCCGATCTTCAGCGCCTACCCAAACACCCGTAACTAATTCTGGAGTTAAACCAATAAACCATCCATCAGAGTTGTTTTGTGTTGTACCTGTTTTTCCGGCGATTGGATATTTTATTCCTCCATAAGGCATTCCACTTCTTAACCGTGTCCCCGTTCCTCTTTCGATGACGCCTTTCATAAGTTTAAGTGTTTCGTAAGCAGCACTTTCATCAAAAACTTCCTTAGGGTTTCCGTCCGCACTGTAAATTACTTTTCCATTTCTATCTTCTATTCTTAATATGGTTTGAGGTTTCAAGAAAATACCATGGTTTACAAAAACACATTGAGCACCAACCAAATCGAATAGTGAGATGTCAACAGAACCCAAACACATGGCAGGGGTAATAGACTCTTTAGGTAAATGAATATCCATTGATTCAAGGAATTTGGCTAAGGTTTTTGGTCCGGCAAAACCACCCATTAATCCCATTAAATAAGCGGTTGTCGGGTTGGACGATTTTATTAATCCTAAACCAACAGTTCCTGACCCTCCCCCTTTAGGACACCATTTTCTACCCGTGTCATTTCCATCGGTGTCATAAATATCAACGCAAGTAGTACCACTTACAGGTGAACAAGGTTTTGCCACCCCCATATTCATTGCGGTGCAGTAAACAAACGGTTTCATGGTGGAGCCCACTTGTCTTTTACCCGTTCTTACATGATCGTATGCAAAGTGTTTGATGTCTACACCACCTACCCACGCTTTGACAAAACCTGTTTGGGGCTCAATAGATATTAATCCGGCATGAATAAAGCTTTTGTAATAGCGAATGGAGTCATCTGGAGTCATTACCGTATCAATTTCTCCTCGGTATGAGAATACGCGCATTTGAGCTGGTTTTTTAAAATTTGCTCTAATTTCATCATCGGAAGCGCCATCTTTTTTAAGTTGTCTATAGCGATCTGTAGATTTCCGCGCATTTTGCATAATATTATCAATATTTGCTTGAGATAATGAGTTTGAAAATGGTGGGTTTCTTAGGGTTTTAAAGTTATTGTTGAAGAGTCCTTGTAATTCTGTTCTTAAATGACGGTCAACAGCATATTCAGCATGTTTTTGCATTTTTAAATCCAGTGTGGTATAAATTTTTAATCCGTCTTGGTAAATGTTATACTGTAACCCGTCTTCTCTTTTATACATCAAAGAACCATCCGGGTTTTTTCTTCCGAACAATTCAGTTAGTTCTTTTCTTAATGCTTCTCTAAAATAAGGAGCTACACCATCTTTGTGGTCTACTCGCTGATAATCAAGTGTAATGGGTTTCGTTTTTAGTTCATCGTAATCTGCTCGTGTGAGTTTATTTTTGATGGCTTTATTGTTTTTATCTGAGTTTTTCAACCATTGCATCAGTACTTGGTTTCTTCTTTCAAGCGCTCTTAAAGAATCTTTTGCTCTTCTTTCAGCAATTTCTTCACGACTTACCTTTCCAGCATCAATCCCTTTTTCACCGGCGATGATTCGCTCATAATTTTTAATTTTTGGTGTATATGGGTTATAAAGGGAAGGGTTTTTACACATACCAACAAGCACAGCCGCTTCTTCTTTTGTAACTGTTTTTGCTGTTTTATTAAAGTATATTTTAGCTGCATTTTCAATACCAACTGCATTGTATAGGAAATCAAATTGATTTAAATACATGGTAATGATTTCTTCTTTTGTGAAGCGTTTTTCTAATCGTGTAGCAATGATGTTTTCTCTTGCTTTTTCTCCGATTCGTTTGAAAATGTTATCTGACACATCGATTTCATCTGTTTTCCCAGTCATTTTTGCCATTTCCTCTCTTTCACGACGTTGTAGCGTAAAAATTAATTTGGATAATTGTTGGGTAATAGTAGACGCACCTCCTGCTTTTCCTGCTTTTGCGACAGCCCTTCCAAGCGCTTTGAAATCAACCCCAGAATGCTCCAGAAATCGTTCATCTTCTGTTGAAATTAGTGCATCTAGAATATAAGGTGAAATATTAGCATAGGTGGTGCTTGTGCGATTTACTTTAAAATACCTACCGATTGTGTCTCCATTTTCGGCTAAAACAAGTGATGCTTGTAGTTCTGGTGGATTATCAAGCATGGAAACTGGAGGCATAGAATCTTCAGGCTGAAAAACAAGTAAACTAAATACAAGTAAAAAAGGAATTAAGGCAATACCCCAAAAAACCCAAACAACTTTATTGTTTTTTTCTATTATTTTCGGTTCTTTCTTTTTTTCCATGAACTGGTGCAATTAAAAATATAATATCAAAATTAACGTAAAACATCCATCCGTTGACTATCTAATTTTAACAATATGAACATCATAATGGTGAAAGACAACATGGATGACCCCCCATAGCTAAAAAAGGGTAGTGGAATACCAATGACAGGAGCAAACCCAATGTTCATCCCGATATTTATTGCCACATGATAAAAAACAATCATTGCCACGCAATACGCATATACTCGATTAAAAACAGATCGTTGTCGTTCGGCAATAAAAACAATTCTAATTAGTATGGTGATATACAAACCAATTAATACTAGTGAACCAAGAAAGCCCCATTCTTCTGCAAATGGACAAAAAATAAAGTCTGTTTCACTTTCTGGTACGTGGTTGGATCGAACGCTTGAAACAGAAGCGTTTTGGTAGCCTTTACCAGAAAAACCACCCGAACCAACAGCCGCCATAGCTCTGTTTCTGTTATAATCTTCTCCATCAGGGTCTTCACGCATTCCTAGGAAAAATTCAATTCGTTCTTTTTGATGGGGAGCTAAACTTGAAAAACCGAAATGAACCGTAAGAATAACACTTAATGACAATCCATACCCTAATAATACGGCAAATGTTGTGTTGCCTCGGTCTCTTTTAGAAACGAATTGTTGAACGAGAAAAAACGCAAAAAACGCAATCACGGAAAGGGCTACCAGAATAAAAATGAATCCCGAAATTTCAATAGAAGAAAGAAACGGAAAAACTACATAAACGCGAGAAGAGAGTACGGTCATAATGGCTAGTATAACCACAACAAAAAGAATTGGAATGAAGTGTGTTCCAACCCATGTTTGTTTAAACTTGACATTAGGGAAAGAATTAACCACATTTAATATGAGGGGGTCAAACGTAATTCCCTCTCGATACATAACAAATAAAAAGGAGGTAAAAACAACGAAAGTTCCCGCATCAGGTTGCAACAAAATCAAGAACATGGGTCCAAAAATGATAGAAAATGCAATTAATACGAGTCGTGTGTTTTGCATTTTTAAACTGACCGTACTTATGAATTTTGCCAAAACCAATGCTGCTGCAATTTTAGCAAATTCTGCGGGTTGAATTCCCAATGGACCAATACCTAGCCAAGCTCGAGCGCCATTTACTGGCGGCATAAACAAAACAATCACCAATAAAAACATCACAAACCCATAAATAGGTAGAGCAAATTTTTTATAAATATCTGAATCAATTAAATATACGACAAACCCAATAAATAGTGAAATTCCCAACCACATGATTTGTTTGCCGTATAATTGAGACAAATCAAAAATATTGGGATGTTCTGGATTATAAGCAACAGAATATAACGTTGCCAACCCCATAGTAACTAGGAGTACCAACAAAAGAACTAAGAACCAATCAATTCGCCCAGTTAGCGATTTATTTTCTCTCATTCTTTTTCATTTTCAATATTGGACAATTTTGCATCCATAATTCTTTTTTCTTTTCCTTCGTTTTTAACTTTTCCGGTTAAGTACTTTTCAATTACTAAACTTGCTGTTGGTGCTGCCCAAGTACCACCGGCCCCTGAGTTTTCAATAAATACCGCAATGGCAATTTTTGGATTGTCTTTGGGAGCAAATGCAATAAATACAGAATGGTCTTTTCCATGAGGATTTTGAACGGTTCCGGTTTTTCCACAAATGATAATGTCTTCTAATCTCGCGGAGGAGGCAGTACCACCAGCTTCATTTACCACTCTTCTCATACCTTCAATTACAGCCGGATAATACTTAGAATCAACAAGGGTGTAATTTTTTTTCTTAAATACATCTAGTGGGCCTTTACCACCAATTGATTTCACAAAGTGTGGGGTGTAATACCACCCTCTATTTGCTATGATTGCTGCAATATTTGCCATTTGGAGAGGCGTTAGTTTAACTTCCCCTTGCCCAATGGAAATGGAACGAATCGAACTAAATTGCCAATTATGATACCCATACCATTTATCATAAAATGCTGGACCAGGAATTAATCCTTTTCTTACGCCAGAAATATCTGTCTCTAATTTTACGCCTAATCCAAAACTGTTCATGTATTTAACCCACTTTGCAAGGCCTTTTTCAGCATCGGCAAATACACTCCTTTGTTTACCTTGTTGAATTATTTTCTTCATTACCGAATAGTAGTAAGGATTACAGGAGTATTGAATTGCTTTAGGAATATCTGTTGCGGTTGGGTGATTATGGCATCCTACTACGCTTTTTATACATGGAAACCCGGAATTTGCTGTGATTACTCCCTCTTGCATTCCAATTAAACTCTGAACTAATTTGAAAATTGACCCCGGTGGATATTCGGATGCTAACGGTCTAGGATACAAAGGTAGATTAGGGTCTTTATTAAGTTTTGGATAGTTTTGACTTATGTTTCTTTTACCAATCAGTAAGTTTGGATCAAAAGAGGGAGCCGAGACAAAGGTGAGTATTTCTCCAGAAGATGGTTCAATGGCAACCACACATCCTTTTTTGTTTAGCATTAATTTTTCTGCATAAGCTTGTAATCCAATATCAATACCCAAAGTAAGTTTTGCTCCTGGTTTTGCTACGGTATCGTATTTTCCTCCGGCATATGATTGAATGGCATCATTCATCGCTGAAGTGATCACATATCGAATTCCTTTAATTCCTCGAAGTTGTTTTTCATAGAACTTTTCTAATCCGGTCCGACCAATATTGTTTGCTGGCTTATAAAATCGATCTTTTTTTATTTCTTCCCCCGTAACCTCAGACAAATACCCGAGGATGTTAGCCCCATTTGCAAAAGGATAACTGCGCATGCTTGTTGCTTCTTCATAAAACCCTGGGAATTTATCAAGGAAAGGTGCAATTTTTAAAATCTCATCTAATGTTAATTCCTTTAAAAAAGGATAGGCCCGTGACCTCATATAATTAGACGTCCTTTTTTTTGTGCTTTTATTGTAGTAAGACCCTTCCCCTTCCTTAATCTCTTTAAATCGTGCGATTACTTCTTCTTTCTTCCACCCTAACATTTTGGCAAATGCAACCGTGTCAAGGTTGACTATTTTTTCCTCAACAAACATGAGGTTGTAATAGACTTTATTTGATACAATTTGTTTATTGTTTCTATCAAAAATAATTCCTCTTGTTGGTGTTATTTCTTTTCGTTTCTCAGCAATTTCCTGCGCACGCAACACCCAAGATTCATCAACTACTTGCATGTAAAACAAGCGCATAGCATACAACCCACCAACAATTAGAACGAAAAATATGATTACAAATTTTCGATTGTCTGTGTTCATCTTGTTTTTACTTTTTTAAAGAATAAATATTGAACAAGTAAACAAATAATAAAACTAAAAGAGCCACTCAAAAGTGTTTTCAAGAAAGCGCTGGGTATATTATCGAATCGAAACGATTCTAGAATAAAAAACCAACAGTTATGTACAAATAAAAGCGATCCGAAAGTTAATAGATGCCACCTGAAACCCATGTCTAACACATTGGGATGTCTCAACACATCATATCCGTCACGAGGTGCAAAATACTTATACAAAAGAGGCCTTGCCATACCCATTGCAACAGCGGCTGATGCATGCAATCCAAATGTATTTGAAAAAAGATCAACAATAAATCCGATTAAAAAAGAAATACTAAGTACAGTAATTACATTATAATTGAAGGGCAGAACAGCAATAAAAAGAGGATATGCCATCAAATAAATTCCCATTCCAGGTTCAATGGCGTTTAAAATAAACACTTGTAATAGTAAGAGACTAATAAATCGAACGACAGGAGTTACTATTATTTCCATTATTTTTTATCTTCTTTTGGGATGGACTCTTCTAATTTCTTTTGTTCATCCATGAGTAAGTTTTTCACCACATAAACGGATTGTAATGAACGATAATCTACAGAAAATTTAACAACTACATCCCATACTGGTTTTCCTTCAACGGGCAATAGTTTTTCAACTTTACCAATGGGTATTCCTTTAGGAAAAATACCGGAAGCTCCTCGTGTAACAATCGTGCTGTTTTTCGCTAGTTTAATATCACTCGAAATTCCTAGTACCGAACCACGCAATGGATCTTTCCCGTTCCATTTTAATAAACCGGTTAAACCACTTGGTTGAATTAATACGTCCACATTGCTGTTTTCAGATAGGATGGTTTTTACTAAGGAGAAGTTCTTACTGGTCATATGAATAACACCAACAATTCCTTTATCGGAAAACACACCCATTCCAACTTCAACTCCTTGTGTGGAACCAATATTTAATGTGAAATAGTTATTTTTTCGGGTTACAGAAGAGTTGATGATACTTCCTGGAATGTATTCGTAGTGTTGTTTGTATACGGTGTCTTTGATTTTTATAAGATCAGAGGAAATCTTCACGTAATTTTGAAGTTGAGACTTTCTTAATCGAATATTTTCCTGTTGGAGAGCTTGATTGTTTTCGTCCAAATGAATAAACTTGGTAAACCCATTTTGCCAAGACAAAAGAGTTCCAGTAACCGCCCATGAAGAAGTTAAAAATTGACCTTTCGGATACGCAATGTAACTGAAATAAAAGCTCAATGATATTACTTGTAAAAACAAGAAGTACAAAAAGATTCTGAAGCGCTGAAAGAAGGCGATTAAATTCCGCATAAGCAAAGTTAAAAAACGAAACTCAATTCACCGCGTTTATCTTGAAATCAATCGCGTATTAAGAACTGATATTTGTTAATATTTTTTAAAGCGATACTTGTTCCGCGGGCAACGGCGCGTAATGGGTCTTCTGCAATCCATACAGGAAGTTTTGTTTTAGCCGAAATACGTTTGTCTAATCCACGAAGCATTGATCCACCACCGGCTAAATAAATACCTGTTTTGTAAATATCCGCAGAAAGTTCGGGTGGTGTTAATTCCAATGCACTAAGAATTGCTTCTTCAATTTTAGCAATGGTTTTGTCCAACGCATAAGAAATTTCTGAGTAGGTAACTACGATTTCTTTTGGAATTCCCGTTACTAAGTCTCTTCCTCGTACTGCAAAATCTTCAGGTGGATTTTCTAATTCAGGAATAGCCGCACCTACTTCAATTTTTATTTGCTCAGCCGTTCGCTCACCTACCAACATGTTGTGTTGGCGACGCATATATTCTTCAATGTCGTTGGTAAAGTCGTCACCGGCAATTCGTATTGATTTATCACAGACAATTCCTCCTAAAGCGATAACCGCAATTTCAGAGGTACCACCACCGATATCAATAATCATGTTTCCATTTGGTTCTTCAACATCAATTCCAATTCCTATTGCAGCAGCCATAGGCTCATGAATCAAATAGACTTCTTTAGCACCAGCGTGTTCGGCTGAATCACGTACTGCTCTTTTTTCCACTTCGGTAATACCAGATGGAATACAGATCACCATTCTCAGCGAAGGATTAAATAAGCTTCTACCCGGATTGATCATTTTAATCATTCCCCGAATCATTTGCTCTGCACTTTGGAAATCGGCAATTACCCCATCTTTCAGTGGTCTAACTGTTTCAATTAAACGGTGTGTTTTTCCATGCATTTGTTGGGCCTTTTTTCCGATGGCCACAATTTTACCTGTTTGAATGTCTTTTGCCACGATGGACGGTTCATCCACTACTACTTTATCATTCCAAATAATTAGTGTGTTGGCGGTTCCCAGATCGATGGCAATTTCTTGCGTAAAGAAGTTAAATAAACCCATTTTTTATGTCTTTGGTATTATTACGTGAGGTGTGTACTTTAAAACTAAAAAAAAGTTTCAAAAATTTTATATTAGTAAAGTTAGTGTTTAAAATGACGTGTTCCAGTAAAAACCATTTTCATTTCGACAGAATTGCAATAATCTATTGAAAGTTGATCTTTTATAGACCCTCCGGGTTGAATTACGGCATCAATTCCTTCATTATGGGCAATTTCAACACAATCCGGAAATGGAAAAAATGCATCTGAGGCCATAACCGCACCGTTTAAATCAAAATGAAATGATTTAGCTTTATGAATAGCCTGTTTAAGAGCGTCTACGCGGGAGGTTTGACCAGTTCCACTTGCCAATAATTGTTTGTTTTTCGCTAAAACAATGGTATTAGATTTTGTGTGTTTGACTAATTTATTGGCAAATAATAGATCTTCGATTTCTTGTTCTGAAGGTGATAAATTTGTTTGCGAAATTAAATCGCCTTTTGTCTCCATGCGTTCATTTCTATCTTCTTCTAAGATTCCATTCAAGGCAGAGCGCAAAATAGTTTTGGGCCATTCAAATGGTTTTTGTTGAAGAATAATTCTATTTTTTTTGCTACCAAGAATTTCTACTGAACTTGCCTCATAAGAAGGAGCAATGATTACTTCAAAAAACAAGTCGTTCATGGCTAACGCGGTCGCATTGTCCACACAGGTATTTGAAATAAGAACTCCACCAAAGGCACTCACTGGGTCACCCGCCAGAGCGTCTTTATAAGCTTCGGAAATGGTTTTTCTTGTTGCCAATCCACAAGCGTTATTGTGTTTTAAAATTGCAAAAGTGGGTTCATCATGTTTGAATTCATACATTAAATTGACTGCAGCGTCTACATCTAATAAATTATTATACGATAATTCTTTGCCATTCAATTTCTCAAAAATAGCATCTAAATTTCCATGAAAAAACCCGCGTTGATGTGGGTTTTCTCCATAGCGTAAAACGGAAGAGTTTGTTTCACTTAATTTTAAATAAGGTTGCTCACCCTGATTAAAATAAGCAAATATATGTGTGTCGTAATGGGAAGAAGTGTGAAAAGCCTCTCTTGCGAATGTTCTACGTTGTTCTAATGTTGTTTCCCCTTGTTGTGTTGTGATTATGTCTAAAAATTCAGCGTAATACGCCATGGCAGGAATAATAACAACGTCTTGATAGTTTTTTGCCGCAGCTCGAATAAGTGAAATTCCACCAATATCTATTTTTTCAATAATTTCTTCTTGGGTTCCTCCAGCAGCAACGGTTTCTTCAAATGGGTATAAATCAACGATTACAAGGTCTATTTCGGGAATTTCATACTCATCAATTTGTTGTTTATCTGCCTCAAATCCTCTTCGATTTAATATTCCTCCAAAAACTTTGGGATGTAGTGTTTTTACTCTTCCTCCTAATATGGATGGATAAGATGTTAAGTCCTCAACAGCAATAACCGGAATGTTTAATTCTTTTAAAAAAGCTTCTGTTCCTCCTGTTGAATAAAAAATAACACCCTGTTTGTGTAATTCACGAACAATCGGCTCAAGCCCGTTTTTGTTATAAACAGAAACTAAAGCTGATTGAATTTTTTTATTTGTCTGCATCCCTTTAAATTAAGCAGCAAAGGTAACCAATATCGTGCGTTTAGCTAAAGAGAAAAAAAGACACTTATTAAAATTTTGGGTAAAGAAATTAACAACCCTAAATCTGCTATTAGTGTTTAATGAGTTTAAAAACAACACCCCCAACTTCAACTTGATACATTCCTTCTGAAAGAATAGAAGTATTTAACTGAAAACTCATGTTGCTGGTTTGTTGTAATACGATTTGACCTAATTGATTAATTACCTTTATGGTTTTACTTGTTGTGTTATCAAAATCCACCTGAATAAAATCCGAAAAAGGATTAGGGTAAATCCTTATTTTATTGGATTCTATTTCTGTGGTGATTACGAGTTGCTCAAAATTTACCACACCCGAAATAGCATCATAGGGGTTTGGATGAGCTTGTCCAGGAAAGATTTTAGCTAAGTAAATATTGCTTCCGCCATTTAACGTTGTTGCGTTATCACCCGTGTTACTATTAAAACCCACGGCTATATAACCACCATCATTTGTTGGTAAGATTTGATTGCATTTATCCAGTCCTTCGTTTGAAACCACACAATAATTGCCGGCTCCTCCATCAAAATACCCGTAATAGGTATCACAATAGGCAAGTATATTATCAAAATCATCTTGGTATGTTTGTGTGTCAATAGACCTCGTTCCAATCACGGTTTTATTAATGCCGGGCAAAAATGCAACTTCGTCTATCAATGTGTTTTTTGGTGTGTTTAACGTGTATTGAAACACGAGCCCCCCATTAAAATCAAATGAACCAAAATAATCGTCGTAATTTGTATCCGTAACTTTTCTTTTTCCAACGGCATAAAATTTATTGTTGCCTTTAAAAACATCATTTATTCCATATTCTCCTGGCAAATCACCGATTGTATCAAGCCAAACAATGTTCCCATTTTTATCCATTTTCAACAGAAAACCTTTCACATAATTGGAATCTGGAATGAACATTTCTCCGCCAACGATGAAAAGTGAGTCTTCAATGGAAATTACTGTGTTGGCTCGATCATTTCCTGTACCACCAAATGTTTTTGTCCAAAGTGTGTCTCCTTCAGCATTTGTTTTTATGATGTAAATGTCCGCACCGTTTCCGTTTAGTGGTTGAGATTCACCCACCATGATTATTGTTGAATCGGGATTTAGTACGGCATCATTTATTTTTTCCCAGTTTTGATTTCCGTATGTTTTTTCCCAAAGTTTGTTTCCCTGCAAATCGGTATGAACCAAGTAGGCATCGTAGTTACCATTTCCGCTAAATGAGTTTGAAAATCCGGCAATATAATAACCTAAACCTTCATTATGAAGCACCCGTCTTCCTCCGTCTGATTCGTCTCCCCCGAAATGGTTGCTCCACAGGTAATTTCCTGAACTATCCACATGGAGTAAAAAAGCATCTGAATTGCCCCCCCAACTGCTTGAGCTTCCGGTAATGGTGTATGAAGAATCAGCTAATTGAACAATCCCTTCACCACGATCATATCCGTTTCCGGTATACATTTTATAAAATACGATTTGACTCTGAAAATGGCCAATCCAAGCAAGGAAAGTAAGGGTGATTAGTAAGCGCATTGTATTCTAATTAAAATGGATTGTCCCGTTTTACCAATAATATTTTCACTTGCTAAGCCAAGGTTCCAGTTTTTAATTCGTAGGCTGGAATATAAACCAAAGCGAAACTTAGCAAACCCTCCATAGCTTGAATTTACACCCATGTTTAACGCGTTCGATTTTCCAATTGGAATTCGGTAGTCTAGTCCAGCAAAAATGAGGGGTGTATAGGCAGAAGCAAGAAATAAGCGAATTCCATAAAATTCTTGAAGCCTTCTGCTTGAATGAGTATCTACTAATTTTGAAAATTGCAGAAATCCAGGTAAAAAAACAGTTGTTTTAGTTTGGGATTGTTGAATTCCTAATGTATCTAACACCGAAAAGTTAGAATCTAAAAAGGAACTTCCATTTAACACTTGATTAAACGTTAGTCCTGTGAAGGTGAAGACAGAGTCTCCGCTATATCTTGTCATTGATTCACGCAAAGAGGTAAAACCAATGTTTTTTGCTAACAATTGATAATACAGGGCCTTATTGTTTTTTGTTGGTACTGTAAATCGAATATCTGCATCGATTCCGGCGCCAAACCCTTTAAAATAGGAAGATCCATTTGTGAAACTTGCTCGACCATCAAAAGCAATGGATAAAGAGTCAATGTTTTGCGATTGAAATATTTCACCCTTCCGTATAAGGGCATCGCTGTAATTGGATAGATTATAGAGATTTAATGAAATGGATGATTTGGATTTTTTATCTAACCAACCAAATCCTATTTTTTGATATCCATATGCGGCAAATTGAGTTCCAGAAATCGAAGCGGTGTTTCCAATGAAACTATCATTACCATAAAAGGTCAGTTTAAACAAGTCTGTTGAATAACGTGCATTGATGAACGAACAATATCCTGCTTTAACGGTAAAACCCCATTTCGCTTTTCCAAATAGATTTGCTTGAAAATTTCGGTATTCAATTTCCGCATTTAAATCTAAACCAAATTGATTAATTCCTTTGTGTAATTTTAAACTTTTATCCTTGATTTCATCAGTAATTTCTCCTCCATAAAACAATTTTTGTGTTAGTGATTTATGTAATGAGGTGGAAGCGTAATCAGCTGTTCCGGTAAAAATCAGTTCATGTCTCTTTTCCAGTAACGTGTCTTGTTGAATAGGAAGCCACGACTGAGCATTACTTAGTAAACCTTGCAATAAAAAGAATATAAGCGTTATTTTTTTCATTAGTAAATAATGGTTCCGTTTAGTTTAACGTTCATCTTCACTGCAAGAAAAGCACTGTAAGGAATGCTTTGCTGTTGATTTGATCCAGTTGTATTTGGCGTATCAAATCGCGCTTCAATGGAAACAAATTTTATTTTATCTAAATCGGCAATCAATTCCTTTGGTAAAATAAACTCAACACTTGATTTTTTTTCAATTAATTGGTTGGTTGGGTTGTATGAGCCCAAAACACTGGAAGCAATTTGAGATGAACCCAATACCGTATGTAAAACAAAATTATTTGCATCCATAAAATAAAGGGTAGGTTCACAGGAAATTGGGAATGCATTGGTTGCTTGAACGGTTATTATTCCTGAATTAGCATGAATTTTTGTCGGATCTTGGCTTAAATTAAAATCAAACGTATCTCGTAAGGTTAAACCATCTGCCCCCACTTGTAAGGGCATTTGTACATTCACTTTTACCTTGATACGGCTATTTGGAAACACTTCATCAGACCCACCTGAAATATTTCCCCATGGGTTTAATTGGAGTTGATACCCTACTTTGTGCTGATTTCCTAAGTTCTCAATGTATTGTTCAATATTACTATTTGTTGAATTAAAGTTTATACTTTGTTCGTTTGGTTGTAATGTTGACCAACTTCCAGTGGCGGGAGATACATAAAAATCAGAACCAATTTCAGTTGAGTTTAAGGTTACTGTATTGTTCTCACTATTTGTGTTTTCGGCGTGTGTCAACTTCCCTTTGAGAGACACTTTCATTCCGTTTTCTATCAAAAAAGTAAGGTTAGTTGCAGGCACATCAATCGCACCGCTAATAATGTTATTTAAATATGAAATAGAAAAACTAGACGTATCAGAAACAAGTTGATTCCCAAAATATCCCTTAGCATAATCCAGTTTCAACCCGGAAAATTGTCCTGTAAAAGTAAAATCATTTTGACTATTAATCGAAACAATCGGCCCATCTGGGTCTGTTTTAATGCTAAGTTTTGACTGTAATTTATTATAGCTTAATCCAGATTCCCCAGTTAAATCAATATCATATCCGCTCAAATCTAGTTCTTCTTCTGCGCTGCTAGGTTGCGCAATTGTACCTGCATTTACGAAATACGTTTGTTCGAATACCACACCATTTTTGGTGGCTCCAGGTAATTGAATGGTGAAAAAAACTTTAGTGGTTAAGGGGTTAAAAACTTTCACTTTTATTTTTCCCGCTGAGGTCCGCATTTTTTTCAATTGAACATCTTGTAAATCAAAACTATGTTCTTCAATGGTGTTCACGAAAGCTGTTCCGGGTTGAACGTTGTTTAACGAAAACAGGGGACTGAAAATTTGTGTTATCGTAGTGTCTGGAATAGTGATTAGGTCTGATAAACCAAGATCTAAGAGTGTACGGGTTAAATCTATGTCAATCGTTGTTTGATTGGTTGTAGAAAGGGTTGAATCATTAAATAAATGGGTCAGTTTTAAGGTGTCTGAAATAATAGGAGCCGCCCAATCTGTATTCCAAGACGTGTCTTTCTTTTTGCACGAGGCAATAAGTATAAACACAATACAGATGTATATATAATTTTTCACTTTCTGATTTATAAGATTATACTCGTTCTATAATAGTTGCATATCCTTGACCCACCCCAATACACATGGTAACCAATGCATAGCGTTTACCGGTTCTTTGTAATTCTCTTGCGGCCGTAAGCAATAAACGCGCACCCGACATACCCAGAGGATGTCCTAATGAAATAGCGCCTCCGTTTGGATTTATACGCGGGTCATTGTCTGCTAAACCTATTGAGCGCGTGCAAGCAAGTACTTGTGCCGCAAAAGCTTCATTGAGCTCTAACACATCCATGTCATTTAGCGTTAATCCAGCTCGTTGAAGTGCTTTTTCAGAGGCTAATACAGGACCAATTCCCATGATTCGAGGTTCAACCCCTGCAACTGCTGCACTTACAATACGTGCTATGGGATTGAGTTGATGTGTTTTCACTCCCGTTTCAGAGGCAATTAACAACGCCGCTGCTCCATCATTTAAACCTGATGCATTGCCCGCTGTTACTGTTCCGTCTTTTTTGAAAGCTGGTTTTAATCCACTTAAACTTTCCATGGTGGTGGATGCTCTTGCAAATTCATCGTGTGAAAAAAGAATTGGGTCTTTCTTTTTTTGAGGAATAGAAACAGGTGTTATTTCGCCATCAAAAAAACCAGTTGCTTGAGCTGCAGCAGTTTTTTCTTGAGACCAACAAGCAAATTTATCTTGAGCTTCGCGCTCTATGCCATATTTATCAACTAAATTTTCAGCAGTCATACCCATACTATCCACACCATAAATTGCTTCCATTTTTGGGTTGATGAATCTCCAACCGAATGAGGAGTCATACATCTGAGCGTCTCTTCCGAAGGCGGATGAGGTTTTGGAAATCACCCACGGACCACGTGTCATGTGTTCTACTCCGCCGGCAATATATAAATCTCCTGCTCCATCTTTAATTGCCCGAGACGCATTGATAACCGCCGCCATTCCAGAAGCACACAGGCGATTAACTGTTTCACCAGCCACATCAACCGGAAGTCCGGCAAGGAGTCCAGCCATACGTGCTACGTTTCGATTGTCTTCTCCGGCTTGGTTGGCACACCCTAGTATAACATCTTCAATTTTAGTTAAATCTAGATTGGGATGCCTTTCGACTAATGCTTTGATGGCTAAAGCGGCTAAATCATCTGCTCGCACAGGAGAAAGCGATCCGCCAAATGATCCAATAGGGGTTCTAATACCATCAATAATATAAACAGGTTCAGACATACAAATTCGTTTTTCCAAAGGTAGAATATATTCAGAAAAAATAACGAAGAATTACTTAAAAAAGGGGGTAATGGCTAATTCACTTTTAAAATGTATGATCTAAGCAAAGCTTAATTTTTCTTCTTCACAAAAACAGCATCGCTAAGTCCCGTGTTTATTTTGTATCCACTTAATGTTATTGTAATTGTTCCTTTGGTTCTTTTTTTATCGGCTGCCTTTTTTTTGTCGTTTGCCGTGTTATTAATATCGGATGCAACACTTTTTGGAATTTTAAATTTCTTAACGTCAATCTCAAATTTCATAACGCTTGGTAATCCTTTTGCAATCTGATCGCCATAGGTATAATCCACATTGACAGTTCCGTTGCTTAAGGTGGTGATTTGAGACTTCATAATGACGGATTTGGATAAGTCCACCCAGATTTTTGCTAACACAATATCTCCAGAACTTTCATTTGGAATGATATTGATTAATTTGGTTTGAACATTTCTTATTACCAAGGACTCACCAAAGACCGCTGTATATTTTGATTTATTGGAAATAAAGTTGTTTAATTCCGTAAATCCTTGTTTTGGTACAATCACAATTCCTTTTGATTCAATTTTAAATTTGTCTTTTTGTTTAAAATAGATTTTAACATTGGAGGGCATAATTTTGATCATGGGGATATCTGCACTGATGTTGGCATTTACCGTATAATCCTTTACGGCAATAAGTTTGGCGTTGATTTTATCAATTACGGCATTGGCAGATTGTCCAAAAACCACCATCGAACAACATACAAAACTGAGTAAAACAAATTTTTTCATTAGGAAGTAATGTCTTTTTTAGTGAATTTATATAAGGTAATTCCAAGCAATACGATAATGTGAACCACTAACACTGCGATAGATTGATAAATGGAATCATAAGGAACGGGATCTTCAAAGAAATTTCGCCAAGCGGCCATATGGGTAGTAAACAAGTAGGGTTTAATGGAATCAAAAACGGTTACATCCAAGGTGCCAATTATGGTAAATAGAATGATTATCGCCATGGTTGAAACAATTGGTCCAACAGAGTTTTCTGCAAAAGCGGATAAACAAATAGAAAGGGTAGCTACTGTTAATAGCGACAAAAAAGCAACGCAAAATCCCAAACCAAAGCGCCAAAGAATGTCTGCTTCTTGAAGAATAACTAATCCATCGCTATTTAACACAATTAAGTCACCCGCCCCAAAAACAAGGTGAGAAACAAAAAGGGAAAGAAAGCCAAGCCAAATGGTTAATAGCAAGGTGTAAATTGCTCCAGCAATGAATTTTGACAACACAATCTGAGTACGTGAAATGGGTTTTGTCGCAAGCATTCGAATCGTGCCCATTGCAGCTTCTCCCGAAATTAAATCACCGGTTACCAATGCCACCAGTAATGGAATGTGAACCACCAACATTTGAAGAATGATAAAGGCAATTAGGTTTCCGTTGACTAATTTTCCGTTAAATGAAAGGGTTTGCTCGAAACTGGCAGTAATGAATGAAACAATAGATTCTCCGTCCGCTTTCATGGCAAGAATAATAATTGAAATGAGCAAGGTTAATGCTCCAAACCCAAGATAACTTCTGGGTTTAGCTACAATTTTTATGAATTCGTTGTACGTGTTTTTAAGTAACATTAGGCTTCGATAATTTTCATGAAATAATCTTCTAGTTTTCGCTTTGGTTCAATGGCGTGAATAGCTAATTCGGAATCAACCAAACACTTACATAAATCAGGCACGCGATTTTTGGAAATATTCACTTCAATTTCATGATCAGAAATTTGAGTTGTGTCCGTGATATGTAATTTTTCCTGAATAACACTTTTTGCTTTACTAGCATTGTCTAGTTCAATACGAACAACGGTTTCTTCGCTGTTAAGTAAGCTATTTACTTCTCCTTCCACAATAGATTTTCCTTGATTAATAATCACCATTCTATTGGCTATTAACTCAATTTCTGAAAGTTGATGCGAAGACAATAAGATTGTTTTGTTTTGTTCGTTTTTTAACCGAAGGATGAGGTTTCGTATTTCTACAATTCCTTGTGGATCCAGTCCTGTAGTAGGTTCGTCCAAAATGATTAACTCCGGTTTGTGCAAGAGTGTTTGTGCTATCCCGAGTCGTTGTTTCATGCCATGTGAAAACCCTTTTACTTTGTGTTTGGCACGGTTTCCAAGCCCAACAAAATCGAGCATTTCAGCAATTTCTTTTTTGGTAACGTCGGCCCCTGAAATTCGGGCAAAGATTTCGAGATTCTTTTGTGCAGATAGGTATTTGTAAAAATCGGGTTTCTCAATAATACTTCCAATATTACTTAAAATAGCCGAACGCTTTTTTGCTAAAGATTGACCAAATAATTCAATCGAGCCTTGATCTGGCTGAATTAATGAAAGCAAACATCGAATGGTGGTACTTTTACCCGCGCCATTAGGGCCTAAGAATCCAAACACATCTCCTCTATTTACCGTAAAGGAAACATCTTTCACCGCTTCAAACGATCCGAATTTTTTCGCCAAGTTTGTTACCTTGATAATGGCTTGTTTTTCCATACTTTTTAAACAGTTGAGAAGTCGAATTGTTTTATTCTACATTTTAGTTAAAAATTAACGAAGATTACCAAGAAAAAAATCAAGACTGGTTGAAGCTAGTTAATTTTGTAAAAAAAACACTATGCCTTTTCTTTTAATTCTCGGATTGATTGCATTTACCCAAATCATTTTCACTCAATCATTTTTTTCAAACACATCTATCATGTTGCAAACCATCGGTTGGATTCAATTGATTGTGTTTTTGTTTTCATTCGTTTTTCTCATTTACTTTTTCAGTCAACGAAAACACAATGATTTCAAAAAAGGATTTTCTGCTTTTGGCGCGTTTATCTTGTTTGGTGTTCCTGGAATGATGTACTTAGTTCCCGGTTTATTATTTCATGTATTTGGAAATGAATCGATAAAGGTTGTTGGTTGGACACTATCGGCGGTGTTGTTTTTGGGAATATTGGTTGGTATTTTTTATGGTCGATGGAATTGGAAAACACACCGCATTCAGCTTTCTTTTTCGCATTTTCCAGAGGAACTCAATACATTAAAAATCGTTCAAATTAGCGACATTCATGTAGGAAGTTTTTTTAATAATCATGCGAAAGTGAATAAAGCAATCGACATGATTAATTCCCTGGAGGCAGATTATGTTTTTTTCACCGGTGACTTGGTAAACAATACCGCTTCCGAAATGGATGGGTGGGAACCCGTTTTTTCTAGGATTGCCGCTAAGAAAGGAAAATACAGCATTTTGGGTAACCACGATTACGGGGATTATGTGCGTTGGGAAGAAGATGGCCACAAAGTAGAAAATTTACAGCGACTCATTAACAAACACCGTGAAATCGGTTTTACTCCATTACTAAATGAATCTGTTCAATTAGAAAAAGACATTTGGCTTTTGGGCGTAGAAAATTGGGGAAAAGCACCCTTTCGTCAGAGTGGAAAATTGGCTCACACATTAAATGGTGTTCCAGATACTGCGCTTAAAATCTTACTTTCTCATGATCCCAGCCATTTTGATTTACAAGTATTGGACACAAACATTGATCTTACACTGTCTGGGCATACGCACGGAATGCAGTTTGGCATTGAGCGATTTGGTATCAAATGGAGTCCGGTGTCGTTGCGTTATAAAAAATGGGCGGGCTTGTATCAAGAGGGAAAACAGTTCTTATATGTAAACCGAGGATTTGGTTATTTAGGTTTCCCCGGTAGAGTAGGTATTTATCCAGAAATTACCGAAATCACACTGACCAAAGGATAAATTACTCAATTACTTGTATGGTTGGGATGACTTCTTCAATGTATTCTTGAATACGTGTTTCATCTCCGTTTTTAGTAAGCAGCAATTGTTTGCATTTGGGCAAGCTTTCTGCCAAGCGCAAAATATATCCTTTCAATCCAAGGCGCATTTGTATGTCCATTTCTAGTACGGCAAATAAGCGCAATTTGGAAATATTAAAACCATTTTGAAAATACATTTCACATATCCGACGAGCGGTTCCAACGATGATTTCAGTGCCGTCATATAAATCATTACGTTGTTGCAATTTCTTTCCTTTTTCTGTGATGAGGTCCACGGTTAAATCCAATTTTCGGGTTGCCGCAGCTATTAATTCATGCATTTCGCGCGCCTCTTGTTCCGATGAGGCTATAATAATGGCTCTGGGCGAACCCTCTTCGGCTTGGGGAACAAAAATAGTAATCCACTCAGCAAGCAATTGTTTGTATTCTTCCAACGCGGCAACACCAAGTACAGATTGACCTGATTTGAGTGCTTTTCCAATGCGTGCAGTGAGTTCTGTATTTTCCATGTGTTGGCAAAGGTAGTGATTTTAACAGTCACCCGCCTCAATCCTCTCTCGATGGAGGAGTATGTTTCCCAATTGAAGAGGGATCAAGGGGGATGATCAATTTTTGCTAGTTAATAATAGACACCAAGTTGGTGAAAAGATAAGTTGTTTAGAACAAAAGCAAGACACCCCACTTAATCTCCCCTCACTTGTCTGCCGGCAAGGTAGAAGGGGAGAAACTAGAGGTGAAATCATTCTTTCAAAAAGCCATATTCAAAAACTTTCGGCTGAATCTTTTCCGCTAAAATGGATAGTTTGCTCCTCAATTCGTTGATTAAGGCCATGTAGTTGGCATCATCGCTTTTGGAATTCATTCTGCCTTGTGGGTTTCTACCTTGGAAATACGCACGAATATCATATAAACTTGCATTCACGTTTACGTTCATTTGTGCGTGGTAATATTTCCACAATTCTCGACCGGCATCAAAAACAGCAGTGGCTTCTTCGGAAAAATGCAGCGGTTTTCTTTCTTGCGTTTTGCTTTGCTCAAAAAGTGTATTTTCACTTGCTTCTGGTCCAATTTTCCCTTTGATGAAATCGGTCATAAAATGGCTTTCGAACTTCGCTTGCGCATTTACTTCGTATTCTGTAAAGGGAATCCAATGGTTGGTGCCTTCCGAACTTGTGATTCTGTTTTGTCCATGAAAAAGTGCAAAAGCTAAGCAATCGTTTTGGAATTCTGAATCTGTTTTCCAACTATCATTCGGGAAAAAGAATGGATCTCTATCATTAAGCCAAGTTGCATTTATACTTGATTGAACTGTTAAAAAGATAGAATCGTAAATAATTGTATTTTTTGAAATATTTAGTCCTCTACCTGCTGTTATTGCAATATAACATAAACTCTTATTTTGCATATCATTTCGAGCAATTCCAATTTGTCCAATTATTTCTTTTAAATTTTTATCTCTTTCAAATTTTTTAATCCAATGATTAATAAAACCTTTAGAAGAATCAGGAGAACATAATGTTTTAACTCCAAGAAATTGACCTTTTTTATCAAATATATCTGCATCAATTTCATCAAACAAACAATTAACTTCAGAGTTCCAAACTGAAAAACCAATTGGAAAAATACCTTTCACATTATCAAATGTATCTGCTGGAACTACAAATATTTTTTCAATTTTTGGTCTAAAAAAAAGCCTAAATTCTTTAAAGTTTGGTGATTGTAAGTTTTTCAATTTTGAAAAAATTCCGATTTTAGAATCCGGCAATTCTTTATAAATCCGAGCAAGAAATTGAGTAAAAAGTTCATTGCTAGCTTTTCCTATTACTTTATTAAATTTTAAGTATGTTTTATTTGAATTACTGGTATTATCCTTATGCTCACCAGTACCTGCAATTGTATGCCTATTTCCAGCCTCCGCATAAGGCGGATTAATATACACCAACAATTTCCTCCGTTTTTCCACACTACTAATGATGTCACTCAAGCTGTCGGGCATTTTTCCGCCTTTTGAAATGGGAACAAAATCATCGTTCAGAAAATCAAATTGAAACACATGTCCTTTCAATAAGTTGGCGCCGTGGTCAATGCGTTCGTGAATCACGTTCACATCGGCTTGGTCTAAGGTACTTGCGTAAATGTTGTATTTATTGGTCAATCCTGCTAGCAGATTTCCCGTTCCGGCAGCGCAATCCCATACATAATAGTCGTCTTGCCAATTTTCACCCAAGTAATCTGTTAGATATTTTTGCGACAACTCAACCCAAATACGCGGAGTAAAAAAAGCTCCTTTTCGTTCTCGAATGTCTTGTGGCACCAACAAATCACGCCGTTCGATGATGTATTCTTGAAATTCCTTGATGGGCGGTCGTTTGTAACGTTTCCAAAATTGCAAATAGGTGTCCTTGTTTTTCAATCCAATGGTGGCATCAAACATTTGCTTGATGTTTTCCTTGGCAATTTTATAGCCTTGATTTTGGTACACCACGAACAAATTATCGCGAATGGATGAATCGTCTTCGAGTTGTTGCGTGTCTTTATCGTCCACAAATAAGTCCGCCAAGAAAAAATCACTGTCGAGGATGTTGGCTTTTTTCAGATCATCCCAACTTACATCGATTTGCGGTTTCACAATTTCGAGCCAGCGTAAGTAAATGGGAATAAAATTATTTTTATCGATTTTTAATTTACTCGTTGAGGTGGATTTGGCAATGTTGTTTTTAATGAAAAATGCGAGTTCGTTTTCGTCTTTTTGGTAATCGAAAACGAACGTGTTTTGTTGTAAGTTAGCTTCAATTCGTTCCTTAATGAGAAGAAACTCTTTGGTTTCGTGGTTGCTAGGTGTAACGTTCCAGTTGAAATCATTGAGGTAAAAAATATCCTGAACGGCAATGTAGGGTACAAAAGCAATTTTTTTAAAATCAAAAGCGCCTAAAAAAGCGGGAGGCATGGTTTTGTCGAAAGTCCGAGCTTTTCCAATCGTTAAAATTAATTGCACGAACATGGTCACAACATCAAAATTTCCTGTTTTCGCTTCTGCCCAAAGCAAAGGCGTTCGTTCGAATAGTTCATTTTGTTTAGCAAAGACCGAAAAGTCAATGTTGCCAATGATTTCGGTGGTGTCGAAATTCTTGAACCAATCTGCACCGACCTTGTTTTTCAGTTCTTCTTCGCGTATGTTTTTATATTTCATCGCTGCAACTGAATTACGTTATCAATTGCTTTGAAATCAAAACCTGCATTTACAGGTAGCAAACGCTTTTCAGAGAAATAAAAGAATGAATTTATTGATTTTCTTGCCATAAGTTTTTGATTAAAAGCTGGCGAGGCTCTTAATCTTTGAAGCAAAAAAGAAGGTGTGGAACTATCCGTTTGCTTATTTTCACTTTCCGGCTCTGGTAAACCGTATACAGAAATAAGTACGAATAGCCCACACCCGTTCAGGTGTGAGCTTCCGCAACCTATTCTCCTGTATAAAATGAAACTTACCAGATTTCGAAAGTGAGAGAATAAGAGCTTAAAGCTCAGCAATATGTTTAATTTTTATCTGTCTATATTTTCTATTTTAAGTAGTTATTAAAAACGAAGTTAAACTATTTTTTATCTATTTCTTCCAATCGAAACAACACAATTTTTTGAATTAGTTCTTTAGGAATAGGCTTGTCCAAGGAGAATTGAATGGCCCCTTTGGAAAATTTGAGCCCAACGAGCTCCCGTTCAAATGCTTTAACCCCTGATGCGGTAGGATAAAATCCGATGTGGTTTTTGAATGCCGCAAAATAGACCACATTTTGTTTTAGTGAAAAACAGGGCATGCCATAACTCATTTTTTCCGTAGCATCCGGTAAAAGTGCTTTACATGTTTCATATACTTCAGTCAATAGATACTGCGTATGTGCTGGAAATAAAGAAAAGTAGGATGTAAATTCGGGCGACATTAAAGATATTGAATTATTAATTTTTCACCAGATTCAACTGTACTGTTGCATCGTATTTACTCCAATATATTGCAGGAATTTCTTCTTTTCCATTTTGGTTAATAAAGCCATAAGTGCCTGCTATGGTTTTTACCAAAGCATATTTACAAGACTTTTCCTGAAATTTTTCAATTTTATCGTAAATTGGTTGTACTACTGTTTCGCCATTTATGCCGATAAAGCCATAAGTATTTGCAATGGTTTTAACAAGAGCCCAATCTTTGTTGAATTCACCATAATTATATATCTTAGCATATCCATTTTTTTGAGCAAAAGCAAGACTAAAAGCAAAGATAAATACCAGGGAAATAAAACTTTTTCTCATTTTCTGTTATTTATTAGAATAGTTTATTATTCAAATCTACTGATTTTTTTAACTAACCCCTCCATGATTTACCTCCACTAATTGATAATTCACACTGCGTCCTCCGTCATTTGTTGGTTTCAGTATTCCTTTTTGAATTAGGTCTTTAATGTCTCTTAGAGCCGTGTCTGTTGATGTTTTGGTGATTTTCGCCCATTTAGACGTTTGTAGTTTCCCTTCAAAGCCATCAAAAAGTTTATTGAGAATTATTCGTTGCCGTTCATTTATAGAGGTTTGTTCGTGTCGTTTCCAAAATTCAGCTTTATGTATAATTCTTTGCGTAGTGATTTCTGTTGTTAGAAGTGCATTTTTTAAACAGGATAAAAACCAATCCAACCATTCTGTAATATCACTTTTGCTGTGTTGCACTTTTTGTAATACTTCGTAATAGCGTTTCCCTTCAACCAATATTTGACTGGACATACTATAGAATCTATCACTACAGCCCTCTGCTTGTGCAAGTAACATATCAGTAATTGCCCTACCAATTCTTCCATTTCCATCATCAAATGGGTGAATGATAATAAACCAAAAATGGGCTATGGCTGCTTTTAGAACCGGATCAAGGTGGTTGTCGTTATTAAACCAATTTAAAAAAGTGTCCATTTCTGTTTTTACATGTTCTTTTTTTATTGCCTCGTAATGAACTTTTTCTTTCCCCATGGCTCCTGATACTACTTGCATTTCACCACTCCGATATCTACCAACCTCTATTTGATATGGTCCGCTAAATCCTGTGGGAAAAAGGGCTGCGTGCCAACCGAATAAACGTTTATCAGTAAGTGGTAATTCATATCGCTGCGTAGCATCAAGCATCATTTCTACAATGCCTTCAATATGGCGATTGCTTGATACAAGTCCTGCAGCATTAATTCCCAAACGCCTTGCAATGGATGAGCGTACTTGTTCATAGTTCAATAATTCTCCTTCAATTTCCGATGATTTTACAACATCCAGCGTTAATGCAGTAAGTGTTGCTTCTTCCTTTGCATTAAAACCAAGAGAATTCATTCGCTCGATCATTTTTCCTTGCAACAAGCGTACCTCTCCAAATATTACACTAATAGCTTTATCATCCCAAGTAAATGCTGTCCAATTTTTATGCTCGTATATGTATTTTGCCATAATGTTAAACAAAGTTTGCGGTAAATATATGAATTATTCACCGCATATTTGCGGTGTTTGTTTTATTTTTTCGTTGCAAATGAATTCAATAATGATTGAGGCATAAATCTAAATGACTTGCCGATGTGGAGCTTCTTTCTTTTCAATCCCTAAGAACCAATTCCGTCCCAAATGAAAAAACGCATCGACTTTGTATTACCACATGCCCAAGTAATCAACCCAATATCGAAAAAAAATGGAACGAATCTTGTCAATGGCGCGTAAAAAAGTCCATGAAACGTATTGTGTTGTTTTTTGTCGTCTTTGGTTCTTGGATGTGCATGGGTCAGCCAAAAGACACGGTTTTTATTTTGCATTATCACTCAAATAAAAAAATGGCAACCAAAGAAGTAAAGCTCTCCAACGATCAAGTTTGGGGGTATGCTAAGGCTTTTGATCAGCAGGGGAAAGAAATCTATTTGATGCACACGCGTCGTGTTGCCGGTCATGCCACTGTGGACTTTAGCTACTATCCTTCCGGTGCAGTGCGGCAAGCACATTTTACTTCCCATCCGGACGGAGGAATCCAATGGAGTGATATTACACATCGCTTTGATGAAAACGGAAAAATAACGGAAGTCATCGATAATAGTTCGGATGATTTTGGACATTACAGAGTGAGAATTGACTCACCGTATCAATTAGATACAATCAAGTACCCCGTTTCTCCTCCGGTTGTGGTTCCGTCCAAAAAGCAAGAGGTAATAAGGTGCGCAGAAATTTATTCCACAGAGGTATATTTGATAAATGCTACTGGAAAAACCAGAAAATATAAAGCATCCAGTGTAGGTGCGCCTCTTGATGAAGAGAAATTGGAAGGTGAAATTATCGCCAATGATACCATCAAATTGGGTTCCTACATCGAGGCACAGCTATTTACGCATCCCAAGGAACGCCTCAAAGTGGAAATGGCGGGTAGAAAAAACGATGTTTTTCAGTTTTTTTGGGAAGAACCAAAACAAGAAAGTAAAAGTAATCGCAGGTATTACCTAATAGCTGTAAAACGTTGATTGTATAACAGTTTATTCATTTAAAGTTGCTTCAAAAAAACGATTTTATCCTCACCTTCTTTCCAAAAGTCATCAATCACAGCAACTTGCTTGTATCCAATTTTTTGATATAATTTTCTGGCTGCCATTTGTGCATCATCACTTGATGTTTCCACTAGTAATAACCTACCATTATTCTGTTTCAATTGTTGTTCGATGTATTCCATCATGGCACTTGCCACCCCTTTTCTTTGAGCGTTTTGCGAAACACCAATCGCCAATAGATTATAGGTTCCTTCTGTTAGTTTTTCAGGAATACAATAACCAATAGCTACGGGTTTTTCATCAATTAAAAAAGTAAACCAATGATCTTCCGTTTCTGCATTATTGAAATAATCAGAAATCATTTCGTCCAAATATTCAGAGGGAAATAATTCGCAAGAATCTAAAACTAATTTTAGATCATCAACATCGGCAGTTGTTACGGGGCGTATTTTTTGATTCATGATTAATTAAAAGCAAAAATAAGCTATAACTTTCTAAATTGCATTATTCCATTAACTATACGGATGTTGTTTTACCACCGGTATTTGTAAGCCAATTAATTTTTGAATGTCGCGAATGTAAGCTTGTTCCTCTTTGTCGCAAAAAGAAATGGCCTTACCACTTGCTCCCGCTCGACCGGTACGTCCAATACGGTGCACATAGGTTTCGGGAATATTTGGAATATCGTAGTTAATCACCAAAGCCAATTCGTCAATGTCAATTCCTCGTGCGGCAATATCCGTTGCTACGAGCACCCGAATCTCTTTGTTTTTGAAATTGTTTAATGCGTTTTGTCGAGCATTTTGGGATTTATTTCCATGAATGGCGGCAGATTTTACTTGAGCTTTAGTTAAAATTCTAACCACTTTGTCTGCACCGTGTTTTGTGCGTGTGAACACTAAAACGGAACCATTTTTCCGCTCATCAAGCAAATGCAGTAACAAATCCTTTTTTTGTGCGGTTAGTACATGATACAACTCTTGTTCAATCGTTTCAGCGGTTGAAGAAACAGGTGTAACCACCACTTGTTTAGGGTTAGTTAAAATGGTGCTTGCTAGGGTTTTTATTTCTTTGGGCATCGTAGCCGAAAAGAATAAGGTTTGTCTTTTAGTTGGTATGAGTTTGATTATTTTTTTCACGTCGTGAATGAAACCCATGTCCAGCATGCGGTCTGCTTCGTCAAGTACAAAAACCTCTAGGCTGCGTAAATCAACAAATCCTTGTTGTTGTAGGTCGAGTAAACGACCAGGTGTTGCCACTAAAATATCAATTCCGCTTTTTAGTCGATTAATTTGATTTAATTGACTCACTCCACCAAAGATAACAGCATGACGTATGTCTAGGTTACTTCCATATTCCTTAATGTTTTCTTCTATTTGAATAGCTAATTCACGCGTTGGAGTTAAGATCAGTGTTCTGATTCGTCGACGTCCTTCTGGGCGTTTGTTTTTCGTTAAATTCTGAAGAATTGGAATAGCAAAGGCAGCCGTTTTTCCAGTTCCAGTTTGCGCACAACCCATGATATCTGATCCGGAAAGAATGATAGGAATGGCTTGTTGTTGAATCGGAGTGGGAGTTGAATATCCTTGTTTTTCAAGAGCGTTTAAGATCGGCTCTAAAAGATCTAGTTCTTTAAATGTCATAAATAGATTTTATTCTACGAAGACAAAAAAGAGTGAAAACATAGAATTTTGACAAAGGTAGACCAACTTTTGAGGGAAACCTACTTTTTTATGAAATAATGGGAGATTGGAAAAAACTATACTTGCGATCTTACATCATATAATGATCTGTTACAAAAGGATGTTCCAACCACCCCTGATCAAATTGTGCTGCTACGGTTCCGCATCCAGCATTGATTTCTAGGAGTACAGGTCCCGTTTCTGTAATAGCAATATCAAAGGCAATCAAGGGCAATTCTGGGTAAGCATAGCAAGTTTTTTCTACCAATTCCAGTAGCTCCTTCCAAAACGGAATTTGAAAACCACGGATTTTCTTACCCGACAGTGGGTTGTTTTCATACAATTTACCTTGGTGATCCAAACCACGGCTTGAAAGTTTTCCGTTAGTTAAATCAATGGAAGCACTAATGGAGCCGCCGTTGATCATGTGATCGGTTATTTTTCCGCCATTTAATTGAATGGATGCGGCAACAGGAAGTAGGTTTTTTTCACCTCGTTGATAAACCACATATCGAATAGTTCCACAGTAATCGGATCCTTGTAAATCGATGATATCTGGGTGGTTGTATGCGAATGATTGATAAATATAGTTGGGTAAAATTGTATCTTGTGGTGAAAGGAGGTGAATGCCCTTTCCGCCATTAGCAAAACGAGGTTTGGCAAGAATGCGTTGGTTTGTTGCGTTATTTGTCAACTCAGTAAACGTTGTGTTTTCAATAAGGCATTGGCTCTGTGAATCGGTGACTACAAATAGATGTGGTATGCTAATGCTGTTCTGATGCATGCGTGCATACATGTTATGTTTGTCATAGGTAATATCCTGCCGGTTTATCTGTAGTTTTTCATAAATTCCATGGGTAACGCTTCGAGGAATTATTTTAAGCAGTTCTTCTTTTGAAATGTCACTAAATAAATGAACAACTTTGGCATAAAAGGCGGTATGGTAAAGGATCGTTTTACTACTGGTTGAGACCCCGTTCTTTTTCAGTAATGAATAATAAAATTGATTGTAATGAAAAAGTTCTCGGAGCATGTTTATCCAACCAATTTTTTTCCCGCGCTTGGCAAAATCTCGTAGGTAACCGGGAATTTTATTTACTTTCTTATACATGTTCCTCTCTTGAATCAAAGGTAACCAAAATGAAGCGCTTGGATTACTTGTTAGTCCACTTTTCTGTCACGCACAAATTCCCACAAAACAACTCCAGCACAAACACTCACGTTCAAACTATGTTTGGTGCCATATTGCGGAATTTCAATAATATAATCAGAAAGATCAATGATCGATTGATTCACGCCATGCACCTCGTTTCCAAAGACTAACACCAAATCATCTGACGCTATTTGGTCGGAATGATTTAACATGAGTGTTTCTTCTGCCTGTTCTACAGAACAAATGGTTTTGCCTACATTTTTTAGTTCTGAAATGAGTTCTACAATGGATTCACGAAATTCCCATGCTACCGTTTCCGTTGCTCCCAAGGCTGTTTTTTGAATGTCGCGATGAGGTGGTTTAGGGGTGATTCCGCACAAATATATTTTTTCAATATTAAAGGCATCGGCAGTTCGAAAAAAGGATCCAACATTATTAAACGAACGAATGTCATCCAACACAACGGTAATGGGAAATTTTCTTTGTTGCTTAAAGGTGTTTTCATCTACTCGATTCAATTCCCACAATTTCAGTTTTCTATTCATCTGTTGATAAGATATTTGGATTTTATTTTGAACTCGAGTTGGTTGATTTTATCTTTACGGTTCAAAAATCATAAAATCTTTTCACTTGTCGAAGAATCTGGAAGAAAAAAGTTATGCGGAAACGCCCTTGATGAAGCAATACAATCAAATAAAGGCGCGTCATCCGGAAGCATTGCTTTTATTCCGTGTGGGAGATTTTTATGAAACATTTGGTGAGGACGCTATAAAAACAGCTAAAATCCTGGGAATTGTTTTAACTAAGCGCAAAAATGGAGCCGCTGCAACAATCGAATTAGCAGGGTTTCCGCACCATTCACTGGAAGTGTATTTACCTAAATTGGTACGAGCGGGTCAGCGCGTTGCGGTGTGTGATCAATTGGAAGATCCAAAAATGACTAAAACCATTGTCAAAAGAGGTGTTACAGAATTGGTTACACCGGGTGTTTCTTTTAATGATCAAGTGCTTGAAAAAGGAAAAAACAACTTTTTATGTGCTATTCATTTAGGTAAAACGGAGCACGGCATTTCTTTTTTGGATGTATCAACTGGTGAGTTTTTGGTAGCCCAAGGCAATCAAGAATATATTGATAAATTAATCAGCAGCTTTGAGCCTTCAGAAATTGTGTATCAACGAAATAGAGCGAAGGAATTTTCTGAAAATTTCACGGGTAATTATTATACGTTTCGCTTTGACGATTGGGTATTTACACCTGATTTTGCACTTGAAAGCCTTACTAAACATTTTGGCACAAAATCATTAAAAGGGTTTGGCATAGAAAACCTAGACATGGGAATCATTGCTGCTGGTGCCGTATTGCATTATCTCAATGAAAATCAACACGCCAATTTAGGGCATATTACAGCTTTAAATCGAATTGAGGAAGATAAATATGTTTGGCTAGATCGGTTTACGGTTCGTAATTTAGAATTATTGCATTCGCCACATGAAAATGCAACGACATTGGCAGATGTGATTGACAACACGCTTACTCCAATGGGAGGCCGAATGATGCGACGGTGGATTGTGTTGCCGTTGAAACACAGCAAGCCAATACAAGAACGCTTGGAAACAGTTGCCTTTTTGAAAAATAACAGCTCTGTTAACGACGCGGTTCGAGAAATATTGGGAGATATTGGTGATTTGGAACGGCTGATTTCTAAGGTTGCTGTCGGTAAAATCAACCCAAAAGAATTGGTTCATCTTAAACGAACGCTCGAACAAATTACTCCGCTAAAAAACCTATTACAGGGCGCAAAAACCAATGCTATCATTGACTTGGTAAAACGGTTAAATCCATGTTCTGAGTTGATAACGTTAATTGAAACAAAGTTAGCAGCTGAACCAGCCATTCAAGTAGGAAAAGGACCGGTAATTCGGGAAGGATTTCATCAAGAGTTAGATGATATTCGGAACATCAGGACAAATGGAAAAGATTATTTAGAAAGCCTACAACGCCGCGAGGCAGAACGAACCGGAATTTCTAGTTTGCGCATTGCATTTAATAATGTATTTGGGTACTATATTGAGGTGCGCAACACCCATAAAGATAAAGTTCCTGAAGATTGGATCAGAAAACAAACCTTGGTAAATGCTGAACGATATATCACCGAGGAATTAAAGGAATATGAAACGAAAATTTTAGGAGCTGAAGATCGAATTCATCAAATTGAAACGGCTTTATTTCAAGAAATGGTTCAACAAGCAGCCAAATACACGTTGCAAGTGCAAGAAAATGCATTGTTAATTGCGCGTATTGATTGCTTAAGTTCTTTTGCTTTTTTAGCATTGGAACGCAATTATAATCAACCTATTATAACGGATGGATTTGAGTTGGAATACCAAAACGGTAGACATCCCGTCATTGAGAAACAACTGAAAGTAGGGGAAGAGTATATTCCTAATTCACTAAGGATGTCGAATGATGATTTGCAAATCATGATGATTACCGGTCCCAACATGAGTGGGAAAAGTGCTATTTTACGTCAAACCGCGTTGATTGTCCTATTAGCACAAATGGGGTGTTTTGTTCCTGCCGATGCTGCAAAAATAGGATTAGTGGATAAGGTTTTTACCCGGGTAGGAGCATCGGATAACATATCCTCTGGTGAGTCTACCTTTATGGTTGAAATGAATGAAACAGCAAGTATTTTAAATAATATTTCGCCCCGCAGTTTGATTTTGTTGGATGAGATAGGAAGAGGAACCAGTACCTACGATGGAATTTCTATTGCTTGGGCGATCGCAGAATACCTGCATGAAAATCCAAAAGGAAGGTGTAAAACCCTTTTCGCCACGCATTATCATGAATTGAACGAAATGACCAAACAGTATAATCGAATTAAAAATTATACGGTAGCGGTGAAGGAGGTTGGAAAACGCATTTTATTTTTACGCAAGTTAATCGAAGGCGGAAGTGAACACTCATTTGGAATTCACGTGGCGCGTATTGCGGGAATGCCTCCCATTGTAGTACAACGGGCTGAAGAAGTGTTGCGCGAATTGGAATCAACTCACCAACAAGTGGGCAACCAAAACGGAGATGTAAAATCAGTAAAGCCAGACACGGCAAACATGCAATTGAGCTTCTTTCAATTAAATGATCCGGTTTTAGAACAAATTCATGAAGAATTGATCATGATAGACATCAATACATTAACACCGGTGGAGGCCTTGATGAAACTACACGAAATCAAGAAATTGACTGGGGGGTAGGGATTTTAACTTAGAGACTACTCTACTACCTTTATTTCGCTTGCCACACCTCTTGTTGGTCGAAACTTCCGTTTCCTGAAGTAGACTCAAAAAATAATCTCTCATGAAAATTCACCTCCTTCTATTTAGCATTTTAACTTTCAATGCATACTCCCAAAGTTCCGTAAGTGTTCTTGATTACAACAGTGTAGCTGCCAAATTTACCAATAGTGCAGTCCTTTTTCAAAATAACACACAAGGTTTTCCCTCGTATGAGGTTCCAAAAAACAGTGGGTTAAATGTCATATATAGCAGCAGTTTTTGGATTGGCGCAACCGACTTGCAGGGCAATTTACATTTAGCAGCTATGAGATATTCAGGATCAGGGCAAGATTATTTTCCAGGTCCATATTCAGCAACAGATTCTTATAACGACTCGCTATTTCTGCAAAAGTATAATCAATGCATTTGGACGGTCACACGAACCGAGATTGATAACCACGTTGCAAATTATTTATCTTCAGGTTATATTCCTGTTCCTTCAATTGCGAATTGGCCCGGAAACGGAGATATTAATTTGGGTGTAGCTGCCAACTTAGCTCCCTTTATTGATATAAATTCAGATAATATATACAATCCAATGGATGGTGATTATCCAGATGTCAGAGGTGATATTTCTTCATATATCATTCTAAACGATGATAAAGGTTTACATACACAAAGTAATGGGATTCCCCTTGAAATTGAGCTTCACATTATGGCATCGCAATATGCTGGAAATAATTTTCTCGATACCACAACCTTTTTAAATGTGCGTGCATTAAATCGAGGAAATCAACAATTTTCTACAGTGAAATTTGGGTTGTATATGGACGCAGACATAGGAAATTACACGGACGATTACTTTGGTTGTGCGCCAAATAAAGACATGATGTATTTTTATAACGGTGATAATTTTGATAATAATGGATATGGTATAAATCCACCATCTTTGGGTGTAGTTAGTTTGTCCAAACCAATGGTAACTTGTGGATATTACAGAAGCAATTATATTTATCCATACAGTGACCCTGCAATAGATGCAGAGTATTGGAATTTCATGTCTGCTAAGTGGGCCAATGGAGAATCTTGGACATCAGGTGGAATGGGATATTCGTCCTCTACAGGAGGAACCACAACACCAACAAACTTTATGTTTGATGGAAATCCGACAATCGGCACAGGATGGACAGAAGGAACAAATAATAACCCAGCAGGAGACAGACGAGGAATAATGGTTATGCAATCAACTTCTCTTTTTCCCAATGAAATGAGTTGTTATGACTTGGCGATCATTTATTCTCGTTCGGGAGGAAATAATCTACAAAATGTGCAAACATTAATTGAAACCGCAGATTCAGTAAAACAATTTTATTTGAATCAGATTACATACAATTGCAATCAAGTTACTGCCAATGTGAACGAGTTTGATCAAAAGGATATTATTATTTTCCCAAATCCTTCGAATGGAGAAGTCTTGATTGAAAATCTTGGTGAAATTACAAACAACTATAAAGTTGAATTAATTGATGTTAACGGGAATCTTGTTTTTACTGAAGTACTTCAATCAACTAAATTAAAGCTTGATTTACCAAATGGCTTATACCTAATGAAGCTCTCAACCAAAGAGAATATTTATTTTAAAAAAATAATTATAGAAAAATAAATGTCTGTTAACGAGAACGTTAATTATGAAAGAAATGATTTTTTGAGTCATATAAGGAATTAAACAGCCCGAAAACCAACTGAAAATGAAATAGGTTAACTAAGATTTTTCATTTTTATAAAATTCAAATGAGATCTTAATGTCTTGCCCAAAATACAGGATGATAAAATCATTATTGGAAATAATCCACATTAATAGACAGTCCAATTCTAAATGGATATACACCAACGGTTTCATTCTTTTTAAATAATGAGGTCAATTGATACCCGGCAAATAATCCCACATAGCTATAGCCGGCTCTTACGGTTCCTTCCAAATTGAAACGGCTTAAATTGTAGTTGGAATAAGTGAAATGGGTGAAATTGTCGCCATTAAAGTCGGTTCCTTTTTGAACTAAATAGGAGGAAAATCGCCAATAGCCAATCACTCCAGCACTTACATAAAAGTTGTTTTTTGTGTCTTTTTTTGTAGCAAATTCTAATAAAAGTGGGATGTTTATGTAGTGGCTTGTCAACTTGTTTGTTTTTAAATTACTCAATCCATCGATGGCATAAACAGAATCTGGCGAATGCACTAATTGATATGTAGTATTTAATCCAATTCCTTTGAGAGAATAACCAATCCCAGTCGTAATTCCAAGATATTGCTTGAAAAGGGGAAACTTGTACTCCGCAAGATTATAATTAAAATTCCACGATTTGCCCATCTTGTTTTCCCAATACTGGTGTTGATCAAACGTAGTGCCCCCACTTGCGTTTAATAGTTGAATTAATCCCAATTCCACTCCTGCCCAATTAGGTTCAAAGAGTTTATCAGTTTCTTCCTCTTCATCCAATGCTGCTTCAGGGTTTACAAAGTTAATTGGTAAACGACATTGTATTTTGGTGGTATCACCTCCAACAGTGCCTGGTATCCATTTTGGCATTAAACCAATTACGCGTTTTGCTTCATCAACGAAGGCATCACAATCCGTTTTATTTGCCTCTAACTCGACATTTGTAATTGATCCATCTTTTTCAACGATGAATTTCATGTACACTTTTCCGCCTGCTTGCATGTCTAAACAGATGTCAGGAAAATCTAAATTATCAGATAAAAATTGATTAAGTGCTTTCTCTCCTCCCGGAAAACTTGCATCAACATTCCCTTCTTGGGCAAAATAAACAGACATGGATAGCGAAAGAAAGAAGGCAAAAAAATACTTCATAATCTAAATTTAATATGCAAATGTACTGATTTCGAGCGCTATTCTCACATTTCATTTATACCTTTGTTTGGGCATGGTAAAAGCAAAAAAAACAGCATATAAAACAATTACGTGGAGTATTATTTCAAGTATTGTTTTATCCTTATTGAAAGGGTATGCTGGGGTTGAGGGTCATTCAGATGCGTTAATTGCAGACGCCATTGAATCGGGCACAGATGTATTTGCTTCTTTTTTAGTTCTATTTGGCATCTATTATTCAACTAAACCCGCCGACGATGATCATCCATATGGACATGGAAAAGCCGAAGCATTAGTTACCTTTGGGGTGGTAGGTTTTTTATTAATATCAGCTACTTTAATTGCCTACAATGGTATTCAACATTTATCAGTACCACAAGAACAACCTGAATTGTTTACGCTTTTTGTTTTGGTGGGTATAATAATTTGGAAAGAATTATCCTATCGTTATGTATTATCTAAAGGAAAAAAAACAAATTCTTTATCCCTTCAAGCGGATGCCTGGCATCACCGAAGCGATGCTATATCCTCGTTTATTGCATTAATCGGAATTGGATTAGCACTTCTTTTTGGTCCTGCTTTTTCCAAAGCAGATGATTGGGCAGCCATTGCAGCTTCATTATTCATTGTTTATAATGCTTTTGTTATTTTCCGCCCTGCATTGGGTGAAATTTTGGATGAACATAACCATCATGATTTGATTGATAAAATTAAAGAAATGGAAACACATGTGCCTGGTGTTTGTGGAATCGAAAAATGTTTAGTGAGAAAAACTGGTATGACTTATTTTGTTGATTTGCATTTAGAGGTTACTGGAACAATTTCGGTGAATGAAGGACATACCATTGCGCATAATTTCAAGGATTATTTATTAAAAAAACTCCCGGAAATTCATGATGTATTAATACATATTGAGCCATTTGAAAATAAAATCACACCTAAATAAACTAAGCAACCAACAGCCCTTCATGTCGTCTAATCGTGACAATATAAGTTAGGAATTTGTTTTTACAAAAATTAATGTTGATAAATAGAACGATGGGTGATTTTTAATAGGAGAATCAATTTTATTTTTATACCTTTCTTAAAGACTATTATAAACGAATGAGGATTAAGCACATATTTTTACTGGTTTCAATTTTTTTCACGTTCGGTTTGTTTGCCCAGAATGCAACATTTCAAGCAGTGGATTCTACTCAATGCCCGGGGAGTTTATTTATACTAACCGCCAATAATACCACCTATCCTTCAGCTGCTTATGCTTGGCAAATAACCAGTCCAACAGGTGTGGTTAGTAATTATTCTGGAAATGATACGATTGGTATTGTACTCACTTCTCCTGGTCTATATGATGTAAAATTAACAGTGACATCCGGCGGAACAGCGAGTGTTACCAAGTTGGATTACCTAACCGTATATGCAAAGCCCTCTATTATTTATTCTGTTACACCCACAACAGGGTGTTCTCCCATGAATGTCGTTTTTAATGGTTCTTGTACCGCAGGAAGTGGGTCTATTGTTTCTTATTCAATCAATACAGCAAACGGATTTATTTCATCAGCAGAAGATTTTTCTTATACTTATACCAATTCTACATCCGGAAATTTAATATTCAAACCAAAAGCTACAGTTACAAACTCTGAAGGTTGTTTTGACACGTTAACTTTAGCAACCATAACAGTTAAGCCTTCTCCTAGTTTATCTAGCCCAACTAACCCTAATGCTGTATGTAGTGGAAGCACATTTAATTATTCGCCTACAAGTACCACTACTGGATGCACGTTTTCTTGGACTCGTCCCGCCATTCCAAATATTACCCCAAATACCGGGTCAGGAACAGGTAATATTAGCGAGACCTTAACAAATACTAGTGGCTCAAATATTTTAGTTACTTATAACGTAACAACTACTGCTCCAAATGGTTGCTCAACAACTCAGGCGGTACTTGTTACTGTTCGAGCACTGCCTACTGTTACTATTGATTCACCCACACTAACTGTTTGTAATGGGTCATCAGATACTATTACTGCTACGGCAAGTGGTACAACTGGAACGTTTAACTGGAATAATGGCTTATCAACTCCATCAATTATTGTTTCTGCGGCAGGAACCTATACGGTTACCTATTCTGATGGGTTTTGTTCTAGTGCTTCAGCAGTATCAGTAGTTACCTTAACTGCTCCGCCGTCTATAACAAATTCAACACTTAGTCAAAATGTATGTACAGGTGTTGCAACAACCGCGGTGCCGTGGACAAGTTCTTTAGCAGGGACAACATATGCCTGGACAGCTACGGCAACGCCAGCTGCTTCATTAACGGGTTTTTCCGCAAGTGGAACAGGTAATTTGCCTGTAATGACGATCAATAGTACCAGTTCAAGTAATGCTACTGTTACTTATACTGTTACACCAACGGCAAATGGTTGTGCTGGACCACAAATTAGTTATGTGATTACCATTTATCCAAAGCCAGTTAACAACTATACGATAGCCACTAATAATGCGTGTTCTTCTCCCGTAACTACCTCTTATACATCTACTTCTACCAATGCTACGGGAGGTGTTTCATGGACTTTTCCTGGTGGATCTCCAGCTACCTATACTGGGGCGGGTCCAGTGCCTGTGACCTACAATTCATCGGGAAATTATAGCATTACAATGACATCCACTAGTGCAAACGGCTGTATTTCAACTACAACTTTTGCTAATACCATAACGGTTGGTTCTGGGGTTCCTCCAACGGGTACAATTGCATTAACTACGCCCGTTTCTCAGTGTTTAACAGGGAATTCATTTTGCTTCAATTTTTCAGGAACCGGTGCGGATACCTTACGATGGGATTGGGGCGATGGTAGTGCTTTTCAGTACACAGACCCTTTAGTTAATCCAACCTGTCATACTTTCAATACTGTAGGGACTTTTGTTGTAACGATGATACCTTTTAAAACAGTTGGGCCGGTATTAAGTTGTTCAGGTACGGCTACTCAAATCACAGTTATTGTTAAGGGCCCTGTTGCTTCTTTTACAGCAAGCACTGTAGATTGCGACAATCAATTGACAAGAACATTTACCAATGCCTCAACAGGAACCACAGCAAGTACAACATACGCTTGGTCGTTTGGTGATCCCGGATCTGGTGCAGCTAATAATTCTACGCTTGCTTCTCCATCGCATACTTTTAGTTCTTATAGTTCATTACCTTATACGGTTACTTTGACTGCCGCCGATGCAACAACAGGTTGTAGTAATTCAACAGCAACAGCTTCCATAAGTTGTTATCCTAATACCTTATCCTCGTTTCAGGCATTTAATCCTTCTTGCGTTCCAACGTGGAATGGAACATCGTTTACTCCTGCAACTTGTACTGCAACAAATGAAGTCTGCTTAGGAGGAATTCTTTCTTTTGTTAACACAACCCCGTCTCCTCAATTAGGAACTACAGGAGCATCAAGTAATTTTACACAGTGGGATTGGAACCCAACTAATGGATATCAATGGTCCACAGGAACCTATTTTAAAGGTACTCCGCGTGCGTATACCTTTTCTGAGACAGCGATTTTACAGTCTACAAATCTTGCTTGGACGCCAGGAATTTATTCGATCGCCATGCGAAATAGACGTGACAATGTGACTACTATAGGAACGAATTCATCAACTGTTTCTTGTTACCAAATAGTTACCAATACGATTAAAGTAAATGGAATTATTGGAACGTTTTCAGCACCTGATACGGTGTGTGTTGGTTCCTCTTTCACAGCAACAGATAATTCAACTGCACCGGTAACGTCTATTGTATCCCGTTTGTGGAACTGGGGAGATGGAACAACAACTTCAGGTAATGTTTCGAATCCGTCTCATACTTATTCAACCCCTGGAGTTTATACAATCACATTAACCGTTACAGATGCATCCGTTTTAGCATGCACTAAAACAACTACTCGAACCATTATCGTGCGCAAACCAACAGCTAGTTTTACAATTAATAGAAATTTTATTTGTAATAATCAAACAGTTGTTGTTGCAAATAATTCTACAGGTGTTGGACTTTCGACTTATAATTGGTCAGCAACAAACGCATCTCCGGCAACAGCAACAGGGTCTAGTTTTGGTGCTTTTACTTTCACTCAACAAGGAAATCAAACAATAACGTTAACAGTTACCGATAATCTTGGATGTGTTGATGATACAACAATTGCTATCTCTGTTTTTGATGTGTTGGCTGCTGCAAATCCACCAACAGCGACATTTAGCTGTTTTAATTCATCTCCTCCGAATCAAGTAACATTTACTAACTTATCTACAAATAATGTTGATATAACATCTGCACAATGGAATTTTGGTAATGGACAAACATCAACAGCGTGGTCTCCTTCAACAAACTATACCTTACCTGGAACTTACAATGTTTTCTTAACCGTTACATCTCTAACTGGTTGTACAAGTACACAACAAGTTTCAACGATAACTGTAGGTGGTCCTTCGGCAACGCTGGATATCACTAATGCGAATTTGGCTGGGTGTTCTTGCTATAATGCTACTATTTCGATAAGCACAAGCAATGTCTCCTCTGTTAGTTTCTTTCCTTATGGTTCTGGTACATTTAGTTCTGTATCACCAAATACTACACAAAACATCACCCAATCATACTGCAATACGGGTTCTACCTCTACAACAGTAACCCCGGCAGTTTATATTTCAGGAAATTCAGGCTGTAACGGGTTAATTAATTTTACTGAAACCATTACAATTAATCCAGTACCAGCGATTACAGCAATGACCAGTGTTGTATGTAGTCAAACGGCCTTTAGTGCAACTCCAGTAAATGTGACCAATGGAGTAGTACCAACAGGAACTACCTATAGTTGGTCAGCCCCAGTAGCAGCAGGAATCACGGGATTATCAAGCGGTACGAATGCAACAAGTATAAGTGGCACGTTGACCAATACAACGAATGCCCCAATTAATGTAGTTTACACCGTAACACCTACGTCAGGAAGTTGTGCTGGAAGTACCTTCACGGTAACGGTAACGGTAAATCCGAAACCAGCGATTACAGCAATGACCAGTGTTGTATGTAGTCAAACAGCCTTTAGTGTAATCCCAGTAAATGTGACCAACGGAGTAGTACCAACAGGAACTACCTATAGCTGGTCAGCCCCAGTAGCAGCAGGAATCACGGGATTATCAAGCGGTACGAATGCAACAAGTATAAGTGGCACGTTGACCAATACAACGAATGCCCCGATCAATGTAGTTTACACCGTAACACCTACGTCAGGAAGTTGTGCTGGAAGTACTTTCACGGTAACTGTAACGGTAAATCCACTACCAACCTTTACAGTAACTCCAACCAATCCAACGTTGTGTAATGGCACTAATGGGTCCATATTACTAACAGGCTTACAAAACAACACGGCTTATACATATTCATTGAATGGAGCATCAGCAGTAGCGGTAACAAGTAGTGCAAGTGGGCAAGCAACGATATCGAGTTTAGGGGCGGGCACATATACGCTAAC